>ERZ1292625.260-Hain-H41-01um-R1-260-length-90001-cov-20_pt2 | contig 84551 bp, 98 predicted proteins | sample MGYA00564400_ERZ1292625 | MGnify/ENA primary metagenome ERZ1292625 (study PRJEB36523, sample SAMEA6512639) | groundwater metagenome | collected 2019-01-08 | study: AquaDiva: Metagenomics assemblies of 32 groundwater samples | reverse complement strand
CGCTAACAGCGGGACAAGCGTGCAAAAGGTTGTCCAAGAAACGGGGTACTTGCCAAGTCATCGTGTTTTTCTTGGAGCGCCTCGATCCACTCGCCAACTCCACGTTCGAGAATAACTCGCAAGGCAAATTCATGTTGGCCATTACCTTCGGCTATTCCAAGTACTATGTCGACAACTTGAGTGAAAATGTACGCCGGGGCAATCGAACCAAAGTCGAGAATGGTTGGAAGCCCGGGCGAGCTCCACTCGGTTATCGCAACGACCGGGAAACAAGGACGATGGTGCCTGACCCGGATCGATTCGAGCTGGTTCGGCAAATGTGGCAGCTGATGCTCACCGGCGCGTACACGCCGCATGATATCTGGCACCTAGCGACCAAACGCTGGGGATTGTGTGCCATGCGGCGGGGCCGTAGTACGGGTGCGCCGATTGCGAAAAACGTCATCTATCGAATGTTTGGCAGTCCTTTTTACGCTGGCATTATCGAGTACGCCGGTCGATCGTACCCGGGCAAGCACAGAACCGTCGTGACCATCGACGAGTTCGAGCGGGTGCGAAACATGCTGCGCCGACCGATCCAGTGCCGCCGCCAGCGACACGAGTTTGCTTACACTGGATTGATCCGCTGCGGCGAGTGTGGTTTTGCGATCACCGCCGAGCACCAAACCAACCGCTTCGGGTCGAAGTACGTTTACTACCATTGCTCCAAGCAGAAGCGCGACTACGAATGTCGCCAGCCTTATGTTTCATTGAGGAGTTTGGAGCAGCAAATCGTTGATTTTCTGGAGGGTGTTAGTCTGCCGGATCGCCTGCATCGTTGGGCGGTGGACCGGGGGCGGCTATCGGTCGCGGCACGCGCAGCAGAGGCTGAGGAGCAACGCCGTTCGGCCCAAGCTCACTTGATGTCGGTTGAGAACCAGTTGGTGAACCTGACCAAACTTCGTGTACGTGATCTACTTACCGATGACGAGTACCTCAAGCAGCGTCAGGAGCTTGAGCAGGAACGCCAACGACTGGCGGAAATGTTGGCACGGGCCGCCGGGACAGATCCACGGTTCGAACCCGTGGAACTCGTCAGTTCGTTCAGCAACAAAGCCGTGTTTCGCTTTCGTTCCGGAAACCTACGCACGAAGCGCCTGATCCTTTCCATCGTCGGTTCGAACCTCACGCTCAGGGACAAAAAGTTGAGCATCCAGGCGGTGAAACCGTTGCGCCCGGTCGGCCAAACGGCGTCAATTCCTTTTGTGTGCGGACGGCGGGAATCGAACCCGCGCCCTCTGCTTGGAAGGCAGAAGTTCTGCCATTAAACCACGTCCGCTTGTAAATAATTCTTCAGCCGACGCTTAATGAAACCACGTCCGAAACCTGTTTTCAATTGCAACTCCCGGCAACGCGCGTCAGTTTTATTAAAACATACCTCATAATAAACCAGCTCAATCTTATCAAAACTTTTCGTACTTCTTACGCCTCCGCTTTGATGCTCACGCAAACGATGATCCATGTCTCCCGTTGTGCCCACATAGTAAATTGTTCTGCCACTAATAGTATCGTAGCAAGACAAAACGTATGTGTAATGTTTGTTGGTCATGGTGATTGCTACTCCCGCCAAAAGCTTCGCATTTAGGCGGGCCCGCCACAATGCCGACAGGCTTTGGGCGGGAAACCACATCCGCGTGTAAATAATTTTCTAGCCGGCGCTTTTAGACTAACACAAGCGATAATGAAACTAGAAGTGGAACAAAGAGACTAGAAAAATTATGGTGCACAAACCGGCCGAGGCAATGCACCACGTGCACAATTCTTTTATTTTAAAAAGTTGAACGTAAGTTAAGCCGAAAGAAAAAGTTACCACGCCAGCCGAGGCGGCGATCAGCACGAGTGAATAAAACGTTTCACTCACTTCCGGCCAAAGTAGTAATACCAGATGACTAGCTAGCAACCATAAATAATATGCTAGTCCCCAACTCTCCAAGCCAATGCCAAACAGTTGCGAGTACTCGCTATGAATGACGGTGTCGCAATTAGTATTCAGCGGACAAATTAATTTGGCGCGATGATGTTTTTTATGAAAAATGTAGTGCGCAATTGTTGCCCCCGCCGCCGCGGCGGCCACGATGATCCAGTGCCAACTCCAAATGAACATGACAATTATTGTAACACAAGAAAGACCCGCCGCGGCGGGTCTAAGTTCTAACACACAAATGCACAAATACTAACCAACAGCAACCAGACTCTCCAAACCCACCATAAGCTCCTCCGGGTAAAAGTCGGGGGCCTTAATACCAGCGTGGCACCAAGCACGAGCAAATTCCAAATTGCGTCGCAAATAATCTAATTCCTCCGGACGCAACAACTCGTGGCGATAGCGACCAAAAGATCGACGTTGGATTTCCACCTCGCGCGACCGATCTTTATGTTTGACCCCACTATACTCAACCACGACCTGCGAAGTGCTGTCGCCCGAGGGAGTTAGGTCCACCACCTTGGCTGGCACAAACTTCTGCACTTTGCCTATTCGCACAAAACATGTGACGCCATCCTCTTTCTGGACCCAATCCTCGGGACGGCACAGCGGCACCAAGGGCTTGATCTCAATTGTCTGTGGCAAAATATTTCTCTGCAAAAATCGGAGTCGAACGTCGTTACCGTGTGACTTTTCGCGAAGCAGCCAAAACTCGATAAGTTCCTGAACAAAATCTCGGCCCCAAAAAATGACGTCGCTGAAATTTTTAATTCCCAAGTGGAACCAAGCATCGGGAATCACGTCACCGGCCGTTAGGCTGTTTCTACCTTTACCCACACTACACTCTCCTTTCTTGTTTGAGAACAATACCGACTACCAGCTTAGCGCAAAACTTGTATTTGTAAATACAACGTCTTGACAGGAGTAAGTCGTTAGCTATACTAAATATACACATTGGCTTCGGCCTCCGAGAACCCCGCTTAATTGCGGGGTTCGTTTTTTACAGGAGATTTTTTATGGCATCGGTGAGTTTTTTGAAATCATTCTTCGTCATTACCCCGATTTTCCGAATCAGACGTTTCCGGTCGTAATTACGCATTTGTAAAATAAGTAAATCGTTCTCAGTTTCCCCAATATTAAAACGAACTCGGAAAGCGATGTTTTTTGTTTTGGTTGTAAGAGGAATACCCCAAAATATGTCACGAGTGAATTTTCTGACTACAAGTACTGGCCGACTGAAATCCTCGGTCATCGAATGCTGTTCTGAGCCAACATTTACTCCAATCGAACACCACCAAATTTCTCGCTCATGACAATCCGCGAGAGAATCAGAATAGTTGATAGATTTTTTCCGCTCATTCCATTCATCAAATTTCTTCTCCATCGTATTATTTTAACACTAAGTCAAATTTAAAATAAAAAAAACCCGCCGAAGCGGGTTGCCTGTTGGCGAGTTGGGGGCTCAATTCCGGTGGCGCTTTCGGTCCGCTAGGAAGTAGCGAACATAAATATCAGCCACCACGCGACCGCAAAACCCACGGCAAAAAAAGCCGACACGCACACGAGATAAACGGCTTCTTTTGTTTTAGCGTTCATGGTTAGCTCCTTCTAAGTTGTTTCAAAGATCAACTGTTTCGTCCTTTCGGACTCATCAGTCGAGATACACATCTCGAGACAGTATAGTTTTTAACAGTTAACTATTAAACTGGGTGGGTATACCACCATCTGGCTCGGATCAAGGTGACTACGACTTCCTTTGGGCTGTCAGGAATATCGCCCACCAGTCGCCTCCCGAACGCTTGTCCTCAGCCTCAACGCTCTGATGGACAGGCTTCGAAAAGGTGATCTCGATGCCGACCCGACCGAACTCCTCGACCAGCGGTGCCATTTCTTCAACCTCCTTTTTGAGGCAACTACGACACTCGCCGCAGGACGACCAGACCACGCCTTCTTCGGTAGCGAGCGACTTATAAGCCGCCACCACCAGTTGGCTTTCCATGATATCAGCGTGGTGCTCCCGCGCTTCAGCCTCCGTTTTTGCGAAACGGTGCGGAAGATGGTCCGCGACAAAAGCAGAGAAGCTGGGCAGGGCCTTTAGGGTCTGAACAATGGCCTGAAGTTTGTCACTGACCATGACGATTCCTTTCGGTACGGTTTTTGAAAGAGCGGTTTCTGTTTCTGGCTTTCGCCGTCATCAGCCCCGACACACATCGGAGAACAGGAAGGATTTTTATGGAAAATCCTCAAACCGTTAGATGAAAACATGGTGGTTTGATAAGAGTAGGAGCTCATTGGCTCAAACCCTCGCTCACATTGCACCACCAAGGCCTCAAAATGGCCCAAGCAAGTTTCGTTTCTTGGCTGAAACGAACAAGCTTTGCAACGCTCGAAAGTGGCGCCACCTTCGAGTAGATTTCCTATCCATCAACACAACAAAGCAAGATGCCCCACTGTGGTTGATATTGGGATAGGCTTTATGTCAGCTGATAGATACGGTTGCCACACCGTACCGTCTGACGAGGAGCCAACTATCGGGCACCTCTTATTTTTATCAAAGATCATCCGATTTCATCCTTTTGGAATCATCAGTTCGCCCACACAGGCAAATATCAGAGGGAAGTTTAAACGTACTTCCCGGACGCACACCTTTATTCCTCGGTCGAACGCACGGGTCGGCCCAACTTAATCACGGGGCCGTCGTGGTCAAGCGAGACGTGGAAGATCAGCCAACCATCGGAGAGCAGTTCGTGGATACGGTGAAGGTAGGCCTCTTCCTTTCCGACGTCACTCTTGTTCTCCGACACGATTTGCGACTTCCGAACGAACATGATTTCACTTCTCATTTTCTTGTCCTTTTTTCTCGTCCTTTGTTTCGAAGAACTTTTTCTGTTTCTGGCTTTCGCCGTCATCAGTCGAGATACACATCTCGAAACAGAGGGAAGTTTCTAGAGCTGATTTTCAGCTCCTTTTCGAAACCCTTCCCAAATCGACGGCTTGCCATCGATCAACGGTCGTCATCCTGCAGAAATGACACCATTTGGTTACGCTCATGGCAGATGATGCCCATCGGTTTTTCGGTAGGATTCGAGTCCTACAACATTGCCTTGAAGATTCAAGGCACTCGACGGTCACCACTCACCCATGGGACTATTTTTTAAAGAACTAAGGATTTTTGACCGGAATCCTCAAAACCGTGCGTATCACTTATGCGCCGCGCACCAGATACGCTCGACCTCTCTCATGCCGAGAACCTGGGCGATCCAGACATTTGAGTTGAGCGGCACAAAGTACGGGTCGCTCACCCATGCGATAACTCCCACAAGGCCAGAGAGGCCACCAGCCCTCTCCACCAGAGCGGAATCGAAAACCACATCGGCATCAGCGCGCGAATCAATGTACATATGCGTGGACTCGGCGCTCGGCAAGGTCTGCTTGATCGCTTTCGCCAGCGGACTATCTGCGGGCATGTCGAGGAAAATCAGAACCGGGCGATTGGCGGTAAACATGTGCCACATCCTTTCTGTTTAACAAACCATCCAACGAATTCACCACACGCGTGATGAACTCGATAATGATGGCCATCGAACCGAAGTTCGATGGCCGGTGCGATCGATCGCGCCCTTGCCCTGACAGCGCAATCTGGCTTCCCCCTACAGCACTCAAGCAACGACCGAAGTCGCGCCTGCCTCTTTGGGAGGAAACGTGCCGCGACTCTCTTGCGAGAATCGCGCGGGCCAGAACAGGTCGAGGGACGTCTCCCTTCCCCCGCACCGTGTAAGCGGCTTTCGGGATTCGCCATCGTTTGATTGGTGATCGGGTGCGATACGCTCGTCTGGTATAACCAGACATTGTTCGCCTTTTCAGACCAGAGTGTTGTCACCGCTGGTAGACAAACTGTATCTACGCCTTGCGCGGCTCTTTCGAGCACATACGCTTGCGATCACCACGGAGTACGCTCTCCGCGCCTCACGTGCTTTGGAAGTCGCACACTCCCTGCACCACATCTAGACCGAAAAGTTTTTCGATACAAATGTCGTGCAGGAAATTTATTTAATCAAAGAACTTTCTGCTTTCATCCTTTCGGAATCGTCAGCCCGAGCGCACACTCGAGTAACAGGGTAGAATGGCGTCTACCATCGCTCATATTTAATGGGTATATGATCCCCTTTCTTTAAATCTGTACCTACGGGACCCATACAGATTTATCTTTTACGCTTGGGTCAAGCGGCGGGAGCACAAGGCATGTGTCACTCCCACTACCCGTCTTTTCGACACGGGTTGGCCGCGTGGTGAGCTACGCCAGACTGACCGGCAAACCAAGAATACCACTGAGGTAATCAAGGATACCGTAAATACTGTGTGTCTCACTTTGCGGGGGCGGGAGGATAAGATACATTTCGTGATCTCTCCAACTCGCACCCTCAACGCCCATCACTTCGAGTCGATGTTGAACTTGCTTGACTCGACTGAGGCAAGTGCCACAACCATGGCACTGCATCTTTACCCGCAAGTGGATATTTCCACTTGCGTCTTGATGCACCGCGCGCTCGTTCCTCCAGTGTCCGATTTTCACGAACCTTGGATTCGGAATATGGAGCATATTGCCTCCTTCTCGGTCATCAGACCGGCTAGTGTTACAAAGAACATTCCTGTTTCGAGTTTTTACTCTCATCAGTCTCGATACACATCGAGAGACAGAGCTAGGTCATTAATCCTAGCGTCATGGCATATGTCCGCTTAGCCAAGTCAGCGTCTCGGAACTGCCCCGAGATATTACTGCCCCTTTTATCGACATGGGTTGGTCGTGGTCGGAGCCAGCTAGCGATGCCGGCCGTTGACGCCGTTGGTCGGCGTGCGCACCATCCGCACCTCGAAGCAGGCCTGTTTCTTGGCCTCCTCCGTGTTGCGGCGCGGGCGACCAGACCAGTCGTAGTCGGCTTGGGCTAGCAACTGATTGGCCTCCTTGGTGGCCACCCAAACTCTGGCGAAACTAGATGATGCGGCATAGCTGGCCATATTCGGCCTCCTTTCCAAAAATGGTTCAACTTTTTTCTCAATCTGCCCCCGCCTGAGCCGCCGCGATATTATCTGGGCGGTGGCTCGGGTGGGAGCACATCAAAGATCATCTGCCATACATTATAGTCGGCCGTAAATATTTGTCAAGTACTTTTGACATTAATATTCTATATTGTGACAAAACACCAATAAACAGGCCATATTCTAATATATTAATGTCAGTCTAAATTATCAGAATGATAAATTTTTTTCGCAAAACTTTTTACGTTAAACATTAAAAACACTCGCTAAAAGCATAAGAGGGCTAAAAATCGTCATTTACGGCCTTAAATAAGGTTGGTTTGACCAAAAATGACAAAAACCCTTGACAAACAGAAAAATGGGTCTATACTGGTAACCAGCGGTGGTGAAGCAACGTTGCTTCTTAAATAACCACTAGTTCCTGGTTTTATGTGGAGGTGTCCTATGAGTGATTAGCCGTGCGGCCAACACTGCCACTGCCCAGACTATTATAGGGTCTGGGTAGTGGCAGGATAGGTTGCCTAATCACGCACCGAAACATGCAAACCAAAAAGAAAGGAAAAAAGAAATGATGGATTAGTCGTTGGGGTTGGTCTGTTGTGACCAAAAAGAAAGAGTGTCTTGTGAGGATGCCATTTGTAGGTATCTAAGACTCGGACCCGGGAGCAGTAATACTGCCCTCGGGTCCTTTTTTTTGATCAAAAACGAAATTAAAAAGGCTTCTCATGGTGTCAGCTAAGTCTTGACTCTTAATGAAAATCCCCGAAAGGTTTTTACCCAGAATGCTGATTCTGACCTTGTCTTCGTAAATTGATATATCACAAGTGAGGGGGTACTTTTTTTCGTCAATTCTAATTCGGTCGCCAGTTTCATCAGACAACTTTTCACCCTTAGAATAATTATATAAGACCTTAGATTTAACTTTTTGTGCCAGCCGCAATTTTTTGTACTTACTCATTTCTTCGGCAGAGAAAATTTCATCAAGCAGATCTTTAGAATAAATCATATAGATCGGGCTACCATCTGGCGTTTTGCTGTAAATATCTTCGTTCGTACTAAAAATGCCTTCCTTGCCTTCAAAAAATCTAACAACGGGACGTTCGCCGCTTTCGCGCTGAACGCTTTTAATTTGCGGGATGATATCTTTGAGTCTCTTGGAGTGCTCGTTTAAAATTATTTTTTGTCTTTCAATAAAAGTCTCCAGTCTTTCTGGCGGCTCGGCTTGGTAATGAGTTTTTTTGCCGATGGTGGTTTCACTAACTAAACCTTTTTGAGCTAGACTTTCTAGCACCACGTAAACAGTCGGGCGTTTGATTTTGGTCTTGGCCGCAAGATCAACGACCGAAGAATTGTCGCTGGCTAATAGCGCCAAATAAATCAGAGCCTCTTTATTGTTTAAGCCAATTTCTCTTAAGTATTTTTCCAACATACAATGATTCTAGATCAAAGAATTATTTAAATCCATTGAGGAATCGGACTTGGTTCGGGATGCCGAGAGTCGAACTCGGACCGCACCCACCCCATGGGTGTATACTACCGCTATACTACATCCCGTCGGCCCATAGTTTGACACAAGCCGTAGTCATGGTAAAGTCGGAGGTAGTGCATCGTAGTTCTTGAACAAACTTTTGAAAGGAGGCAAAAATGGTTGTGGCTGAACAAACGGCGGGGTTGGATTTACTCGTCAAAATTGGCCGACAGTTTTTAGGGAGTGATCATGTGCATGTGGCCACGGGTGGGGAAGAAATCCACCACCGACCACTACACAGGAATAACGACGACCTCGAGACGGTTTTCAGAATCGCCCAGCGCGAAAATGGGCGAAATGATGAAATGTGGCAACTCTTAGTCGTTCCCGGGCAAAAGAGCTTTCGTAAGCTCCAAACCACGGGTATTACCAACAATCTCCACGCCGCGCACGACATCAACAGTAATCTCCAAGATTCTTGGGCCACGGATGAAGCAGACAGCATCTTTCTGTTTAACTCCCGCTTGGCCATGATTGGAATAAGTGGCCACGCGATGGAGGAAGAGATCGGTGAGAGCATCCAGAACAATGGCCCGACCTGGAAATTGCGCCGAGCGACCTTGGCCGAGCTCTTTCTGGCCGACGAAGCCGGTTGGAAAACGGGGTATTTCTATCCCCTGCCGATTGGCTATGGCCATCTCACGCCCCATGTGTGCGGACTAACCTCATGTTGTGTTTGGCGCGCTGAGCGTTATGCCAAGAACCAATCAAACGGGTTCTTGTTTGACACCCAACGGCACAACGCATCAAACCCACGCACCGGCACCTTTCTAGCAATAAACATTTAGTCTCGCAGTCTCACCAATGATCGATTATTGGTGAGACGGCCCCCAGCGCCGCGGCTGGGGGCTTCTTTTTACTTCAGAGTACCAAGATCGGAGTGCCGGGATTCGAACCCGGAATCGCCCGCTCCCAAAGCGGGTATGTTAGCCGTTACACTACACTCCGTGCCTTAATGCTAGAAGACTGACTCCAGCCAGTCAATTTTGATCTCGCGCCCAGCTTGATCCAAATAAACAGCTAAAACATCAATTTGCCAATCAACGTCGTCCCCAATCCCCTTCTGACTCAAATATATCTCGATTGTCCTTGCTAATCGCTTTAGTTTCCACGGATGAACATTATCTTCGGGCTCATAATCGTCCACCCCCCCCCCCCCCCCCGACCGTGACACGGTTTTGACCTCCACAAACCGCCAATCATTCCCCTTGCGAGCCACGATATCGATTTCGCCAAACTTTTTGAGATAGTTTCTGTCAACAATCGTAAAACCGTGTCTTTTTAGGAACAAACAGGCCAAATCCTCACCTTTTTGACCGATAACCTGCCTAAAGGTCTGTCTTTTATGCACACTATCCCCAGAGTTATCCACACTTTGACCAATAGTTTTTAGTCCTTGACCTTTGTGCGGGCAGGGAGAATCGAACTCCCGACTCATCCTTGGCAAGGATGTATTCTACCACTAAACCATGCCCGCCAGTTATCAAACCCATGCCCCCGGAGGGACTCGAACCCCCAATGACGGTTCCGAAGACCGTTGTGATATCCATTTCACCACGGGGACGATCCCCAACCAACCAATAATATAACAAGGTTAGTAAAAGAGCAAAAAGTAATATAAAATGGCATCAATGGTGCCCAAATTACAAGCAATTCCTGAATCTATCAGGCAAATTGTAACGATCCTACAACGGGCCGGTTTCCAAGCCTATTTGGTTGGTGGTTGTGTGCGCGACCTGCTCCTCAACCTCAAGCCCAAAGACTGGGACATCACCACCAATGCTAAACCCGAGCAAATCGTCACCCTATTTCCCAAAACCTTTTACGAAAACAGTTTTGGTACCGTCACCGTCCATGATCCAGACGCCGCAGATCCAACCTTAAAAAACGTTGAGATCACGCCCTTCCGCCTCGAAGCCAAGTATTCCGACCAAAGGCACCCCGACACCGTCACCTTCAGCACCAAACTTGAAGACGATTTGGGCCGGCGCGACTTCACTATTAACGCTCTCGCCCTTGACCCAGCGACCGACAAGCTGATTGACCTATATGCTGGCCAAAAAGACATTGTCGACAGGGTAGTACGGGCAGTTGGCCAACCAGATAAGCGCTTGGCCGAGGATCCCCTACGTCTCCTCCGAGCCGTGCGCCTAGCCACCGAACTCGGCTTTACCATCGAAGCGCAGACCGAAAGGGCCATCAGAGAAACTGCCGACCAACTTAAAGCCATCTCGTCAGAGCGAATCCGAGAAGAATTTATTCGCATCGTAAATTCAAGCCAACCCCTGGTGGGCATCAAACTAATGTCTAAGCTTGGTCTCCTGTTACACGTGGCACCAGAACTAGAAGCCGGCATTGATATGAAGCAAAATGGCGACCATAAATACGATGTTTGGGAACACACGTTGCGTGTGGCACAACATGCTGCCGATAAAGATTTTCCGTTACACGTGAGACTAGGAGCGCTATTTCATGACATAGGTAAACCGCCCACCCGCCAATGGAGCAAGGAAAAGGACGACTGGACCTTTTACGGCCACGACGTAGTCGGAGCCAAAATCACCCGTCAGATCATGCAACGCCTAAGATTTGGTAAGAAAATTAGCGAAGTGGTGGAAAAATTGGTCAGAAACCATATGTTTTTTACTGATACAGAAAAGATCACCCTATCGGCCGTCAGACGTTTGATACGCAGTGTGGGGCCGGAAAATGTTTGGGACTTAATGAAAATTCGCGCCTGTGATCGCATTGGCATGGGACGACCCAAAGAAAACCCGTATCGTCTGCGTAAATATGAATCCATGATCGAGGAGGCGATGCGTAATCCCACTTCGGTGGCCATGCTTAAAATAAAAGGGGAGCAGGTTTTACATGAAACTAAACTAGGGCCAGGACCAAAGGTCGGCCATATTTTGCATGCACTACTAGAGGAAGTACTGGATAAACCAGAGTTAAACAGCGAAGAATATCTAATTTCTAGGGCTAAAAAACTAGCCGAGATGGGGGAGCAGGAGTTGGAAAATTTGGGACAAAAAGGTAAAGAGAAAAAGAAAAACGTTGAAGAAGGGGAGCTAAAAAAGATTCGCGACCGACACTGGGTCAAATAAAAACTCGCCAGTGTGGTTTAGGCGAGTGGGAACACGAGACATAGTTGTAGAGTCGTGTCCGATAAAGATCTATTGCTGTCCTATAGTTTATTATGGGACAAGCAAAAGGACAATACTTGCCCTGTGGATAACTAAGTATTGTCTCTTAAGCTCTTGCGATGAAATTGGCGATGAGTATCACGCAAATGTTTGTCGGTCACATGGGTGTAGATTTGCGTCGTAGCGATATTGGCGTGGCCAAGCAAAACTTGGACCGAACGCAAATCGGCGCCGTTGCGCAAGAGATCAGTGGCAAAACTGTGCCGCAGGGTGTGGGGAGTGACTTTTTTGCTAATGCCAGCGGCTAGGGCTCGTTTGGCCACGATGCGCTCCGCCATTCGCGACCCCAACCGACTCTCACCCCGACCAACAAATAGCGCCAAGCTGGTGTCGGTACGCTGGTCTAGGTAGTCTTTTAGGGCTTTTTTCGCCGGTGAGGACAAAAAAACCAAACGCACCTTGTCACCCTTGCCACGGATAGACAATTCGTCACTTCGCCAGTCGATACTGTCGCGGTCGAGAGAACAAAGCTCTGAAACACGTAAGCCGGTAGAAAAAAGTAATTCCAGTAGAGCGCGATCGCGCCAATCGTTCAACGTTACCGTCTTGATCGCCAAAAGACGAGCTAATTCATCAGGGTTAATTAAATCCAAGTCGCGGCCGGGCGCCTTGGCCAATTCCACCTGATTGGGCGACAGAGTATCCAGTCCCCGCCGCGACAAATATTTAAGAAAAGACCGCAAAGCGATTAAGTGATAATTCTGTGTATTCTTTTTAATACCCGCGCGGTTGAGAAAGAGGCGATAGCGCCGCAACAAGTCCTCGGTGATAGACGCCACCGACCCAATTTGGCCAAAATCCAAAAAGCGCCGCAAATAATGGTCATAATTGGCAATAGTTTTCAAACTTCGGCCTCGTTCAACCTCCAAATATTCGAGAAAATCGGTTTTAAGTCTAGCCATCTCGGTCATCGCCACATTGTTGCATTTGATAATTCTTTGCGCTAGACTAAGCGCCATGCTTTCCACCAAGAAAAAGAAGGCGGTCATTACCAAACATCGCCAACACGAAACCGACACGGGATCATCCCAAGTTCAGGCGGCCATGCTAGAGCAACAGATTCAGGAATTAACCCGCCACCTCAAAGCTAACCCCAAGGATGAACATTCGCGCCGCGGCTTATTAAAAATGGTCTCCCGTCGTCGGGGTCACCTAAAATACCTCGGTAAATAATGTCTATTATCAAGCATCCAAGCCAGAGAGTGGGAATCTTCATTGATACCCAGAATCTGTACCATTGCGCCAAAAACTTGTATCAGGCTCGAGTTAATTTTAGCGCCATTATGAAAGAGGCGGTGGCCAATCGCCACTTGGTTCGGGCCGTGGCTTATGTTGTGACCACCGAATCGGGTGAGGAAAAGAATTTTTTTGATGCGATGGGCAAAATCGGTATTGAAATTAAAACTAAGGATTTGCAAATTTTTGCCGGTGGCGCCAAAAAAGCTGATTGGGATGTTGGTCTGGCGATGGATGCAGTTAAACTGGCGCCGCGCCTTGACGCTGTGGTGATTGCCTCGGGCGATGGTGATTTTGAACCCCTAGTGCAATATTTAAAAATCAACACCGGCAACCAGGTTGAGGTCATTGCCTTCGGTAAAAGCACCTCCATGCGATTAAAAGAAGCGGCGGATGACTTTCTCGATCTGTGCGAAAATCCTAAAAAATATTTGCTCTCTAGCAATACTCGTCGTGAACGCCGACCAGTACCAGCGGCAGTTACCCACTAAGATAGTTGGAGACCGTTAACTTTCGTTTTATAATTGGTTCTAATGGAACCAAATAATAATTTAGCTGACAAAATTGCCGCCGCCCAAGCTGCGCTTACCGGGCCCGAGCGGCTACAAAAAAAGGAGCAGGCCGAAAAAATTAAAGGTCTAAACCAAGAAAAATCCGAATTGGAAAATCGTCAGGCCCAAATCCAAAAAGAAAAAGAGGCAGTGGAAATTAGTTGGATCAATTTTGACGACCGGCGCAAGAATACTCGTGCCACCCTAGCCCCCATACTCGAACAAGAAAAACAGGTGGAGGACGAGGAAGCAAAATTGGAACTAGAAGAAGCTAAAACCGTTGTACCCCAAGACCGTCAAGCGTTGGAAAAGAAACGTAGCTTAGTGCAAAATCGGCGTCAAGAGATTGAACGCCAAAAATGGGAAATGGAAGAAACGGTGTGGAAAATTGAAACGGCGATCGAAGATAACACCAAAAGATATCGCGCCCTGCTCGACGAAGAAGACAAAATCGTGGCTCGTCTGCAAGAAGTAGCGATCACCAACGGCGCTTAATCAATGGCTGACGACCTGCAAGCAAAGAGAGAAGAAGCGCGCCGGGCCCTAGAAGGTGAAGACAGGCAAAAACAACGCTCCGCTCAAGCCGATCAAATGTTAGTGCGCCGACGAGAGGCGGGCTTGGCGATGGAAAGCACCGAGCGCCGCCAGCGGCGCGAAACAGCAGAGAATTTGCTCCGACAAAAACAAGTACAAATTGAGACCGAGCAAGCCAAACTTCACGCCTCAGTCGTCAACGAAAAACTGGAAAAAGAGAAGGCCGAGCAAGCGATCAGGCGCGAGGCCGAAGTGGCTAAAGAAGATTTGGCCACACGTTTGACGAAAATTCATGAGTCGCAGACCACCATTGAGCAAATCAAGCAAGGCCAAGTACGTCTCAACTCACTGCGCACGCTAAAAACCGACCTAGTTCAAGCTGTCAACGAAGAAAAAATTTCTCTTACTCGCGCCGCCATTCAGGAACAAGAACGGGGTCGACGTCGCCGTGAGGCCGAGCGAAGTGCCGGCTGGAGTGCCGCCCTGATGTTAGTATTAATTCTCGCCCTCGTGGCTGGCGGCGGAGTAATTTACTGGCAACGATATCGTGGCCAACAACCAACAACACCAGCCCCAACCAGCTTAATCGACCAAACACTAATTTTTGCCGAACAAAGCCGAGGATTAGATACCACCAACTGGTCGCCCCGTGAATTCCGACACCAAGCCCAAACGGCTCTCGAACTCGCGGCCAGCCAACCGGCCGGCCGACTCGAAAACATCAGCTTCACGACGGCCGGCCAACCACTCCGATCGGGCGACTGGTTTAAAAAAGCGGAAATAGGGCCGATAATCAAGAGTGGAAACTATCTCGGCAACAAATTTATGTACGGTCTAGCCAGCGGACCAACGGCCGCCGGCTTCCTATTTTTTGAAACTGATTTGTACGAACAGGCCTTCAGCACCCTGCTGGGTTGGGAGAAAAATATGCCCGACGATCTTGACGACTTTCTGATACTCAAGGCCACCAGTACACCGCCCCTACCAGACCCCATTGTTTTTCGCGATAAAGTGATACGCAATATCGACACCCGGCACCTCACGACCACCGCGGGCCAAACAATTATGCTTTACGCCTTCCTCGACCGCCGTCACATCGTCATCACCTCAAACGAGAGCTTGTTTGCTGAGATCGTTAGTCGCTTCCACAATCGGCCCCAATAGTGCTAAGATGCCTGCATGACTGACGTTTGGGAAAAATTTAAAGAAAAATTACTAGTCGAAAAAAAACTGGTCGAAGAAGAACTCTCGACCATTGCTCAACGCAGCAACTCTAACCCTGCCGACTGGCAGGCGCGCCCGCCAGAAGAAGGCTCGGTGGAATTTAAAGACGAAACTGCTGACCGCCTAGAAGAACTGGCCGACCGTGAAGCGACGACTGACGTCTTAGAAACTCGTTTGAAAAATATTGACGCCGCACTAGTTCGCATCGCCAACGGCAATTACGGTCATTGTGAGATCGGTCAGGAGATAATCGAACCAGAACGTCTCGAAGCCATGCCCACCGCTCGCACCTGCAAAGCTCACCGCGAAGAAGAAAGTCGTTTCAACTAGGAACCATGCCAGCGCGGGTCTATTCGGCTCAAGTCATCGGTTTAAAAGCCGATACGGTTGAGGTGGAGGTTGATATTTCGCGCGGTTTACACTCTTTTTCTATCGTGGGCTTGCCCGACAAGGGGGTGGAGGAAGCCCGTGATCGCTTGAGCGCGGCGATAAAAAATTCTGGCCTACCTTCACCGCAAAAGGGGAATAAAAAAATTGTAGTGTCGCTGGCGCCGGCCGATCTCCGCAAGGAGGGGCCGGTTTTCGATCTGGCCATTGCTATGGCCTATCTGCTAGCTAGCCAAGCCGTCAAGTTTGATCCCCGCGGCCGAGCCTTTGTTGGCGAGCTGGGCTTGGATGGAAAACTGCGACCAATTCGCGGCACCTTACTTTTGGCTAAACAACTGGCCGATGACGGCTTTCGGGAAATTTACTTACCGGCCGACAATGCTCGAGAAGCAGCGCTGATCCGCGGCCCAGCGGTTTACGGTTGCAATAATTTGCTGGAAATTGTTCACCACCTCTCGCCGCCAACAAAAAATGACGATGATGATGCCGTTGTGCCACTAGCTATTACTGCACCAACCGATATTAATTTTGGGGCGAGCAGTGAACAAGCAGTAGATTTTAGCGACATCCGCGGGCAATTTGCCGCCAAGCGCGGTTTGGAAATTGCCGCCGCCGGTCGCCATAACTTAGCTCTCTCTGGACCACCCGGCACGGGCAAAACTATGTTGGCGAGGGCTTTTAGTCACCTCCTACCACCCCTTAACTTCGACGAAGCACTGGAAGCCACCGGCATCCATTCGGCCGCCGGCCTGCTGAACGAAGAATTGATCGTCCGCCCACCACTGCGCGCACCGCATCACACCTCATCTTATGTCTCGATGGTCGGCGGCGGCACTTATCCGCGCCCGGGCGAAATTACTTTAGCCCACCGTGGCGTACTCTTTTTGGACGAATTTGCTGAATTTGATCGCCGCGTGGTAGAAGCCCTGCGACAACCATTGGAGGATCGGGTGATCCGCGTTTCCCGCGCTCGAGGCACCATTGAGTTTCCGGCTAATTTTATCCTCATCGCCGCCATGAATCCCTGCCCGTGCGGCTTTCGTGGCGTGCGCGGCCACGACTGCTCGTGTACCGCGGCCAATTTGCAAAAATATGAACGAAAAATTTCTGGCCCGATTATTGACCGGATTGATCTATGGCTCGATGTGCCGCCCGTGGCGCCGGAAAAACTCTCGGCACCGAGCGACAACGAAGAGAGTTCGGCGGCCATCGGCCGCCGCGTGGCCAGCGCCCGCGCCCGGCAAAATGCTCGAGCGCGGGCGCTAAACTTGCCCATCCGCGCCAACAGCGAACTGGGGCCCAAAATGTTAAAACAGGTGGCGCCGCTCGGCCCAAGTAGTCAAAAATTATTGAATGACGCCGCCGCCCGACTCAATTTCTCGGCCCGCGTTTACCATCGTCTCATAAAAATTGCCCGCACCATCGCCGACCTGGCCGAAGCCGACGACATCGCCGACGACCACCTGCTCGAAGCCCTCCAATACCGCCCAAAAATAAAAAATTAGAAACAACGAAGTGGGGTGTGGTATGATTGTTCGTATATGAAAAAGATGCTTGTCGCTATAATTATTGTGCTAGTAGTAGTTGGTGGCGGGGTTTACTTTCAGCAAAAATCTAAAGCGCCATCGCCAATACCGACCGCTACCGACGAAAGAAACACCGAAACAGAAATGGGGGGTTCCGCTCCCACACAGCCAGCAGAAAACATTGGGGCCAGTGGAGCTAAGTTGGCTTTTGAACAAATCAGACTCGGGATTCAACAAAAACTACCGCTTAATAATTTGGCAAAATATTTTACGGCTGGCTCACAACAAATGATTTCCACCCCGGATTTTAGTTTGCGCTGTGTGGATATGACTTATGAAAAAGAGGTTGAGGCCGGTAACCAAATTATTGTCACCGGCGACTGTGTTGATGAAGATGGAGACCATGCCAGCGGGGACTACGTGTTTTCAAATGAAAACGGGGTGTGGAAATTAGATTTTCCGGCTTCGATTCAACGCTCATTTGGTCAACCAGCAAATACACAAAATGCCCCTCAACCAACCACTAATGGTAAGGTTGATTTGATGGTGATGGATATACAAGTTACACCATCACCACCCAAAGCTGGTGATAAAACCGTAAAAATTGAGGCCCGTTTTAAGAATAATGGCACCAAGACATTCACCGGTTCTATTAACACTAAAGCGCTTATCGGAACTAAGAAATCCGCCGAGCAAACAGGTTTTATAACTGGCACAATTGCCCCCGGAGAAACAAAACGTTTTACCATTTCTTACTCTGGCTATCTACTATTAACTGGAGATGCCACACCGGGCCCAAAAAATGTCCATTTTGCATTAGATTACGACAACAAAGTCACCGAGAGTAACGAAAACAACAACACGATAGACCAAATAGTGAACTTTGTGCCATAATCATTACCAAACCATGGCCAATATCGCAGCACCAATCGAAGAATTGCTGGGCGGCGAGAAGCCAGATTTCGTAGCACACGCCAAAAGAGCTACACCATTGGGTGGAAGCATAATGATGCTGTTTTTCGCGATCGTCTGGCTAACAATCAGTGGTTTTATGACCTATATTTTCGTGACTCAATTGTTCTCCGGGGGCGAGATACATTACGAACTAAACGGTGAACCCAGAACTGCCACTAAACCGGGCCTGATACTCCTGTTTCCAGCTCTATTTGACCTAATTGGGCTTTTCTTGCTTTGGATCTCGTTGCGGGGAATCTTTGGGGGTGATGCCTGGTTTGCGGGAACTCCCAATCGACTAGTCATTTATACTAAAGGCGGCAGTCGCTCGATTGACTGGGACCAATTTAATGGTGATGTGGCAGTTTCGGGAAACGAAAATCTTGGTAATGTGAACTTGGCCATGAGAACTGGACACTACAAGAGTCAAAAAAATAGGCCAGAGCGCTACGTTCCTGACGAAATAGGCATGATCCAAATAGAACGCCCGTACCAAATCGAGAGCCTGTGCCGAGCCAGAATTAAAGAACACGATCCGACCCCCACCAACACAAACCCCAACGCCTCAATTTAATGTGAACTCCCCAAAGGGAACCCTCATGGTAAAAATAGGAGCTACTTTTTAAATAAATCGTTAAAGCTTAGACTAATATCCTTAAGTATGGCCTTGAGAGTTCCCGTGGGAACATCGCGGCCGCCATGCATCGGTATTACCGTTTTACGACCATCACTGTGGCCCATCAATAAATGGCTTCCGCGCGTGCGGAGTTTGCTGAAACCATTTTTCGCCAACGCCTTAACTAATTGATCGGCTTTTACCTGACGTTGTTTAGACACGAACCCTACGATCAATCAGAGCGATTGTTTCAAAAGATTCAAAACTAGAGTCGGCCGGCACCTTTTCACCACCGGCCATAATCTCATCGAGATAAAGCTCGATGGCTTCGCGCAGATGTTTTTTGGTTTCAGGAATGGTCCGGCCAAAAGTGTGGCAACCCGGTAAGGCTGGCACATAACCATGAAATTTCTTGCCGTCCGGCTCAATAATTGTGCGATAAGTATAGTAATTCATTGGCCACAATCTATCAGGCCCGATGAATTAGGTCAAACTTAGCTAAAACGGATTAGCGGCGCCGCGGACTTCGAAGTGGATATGCGGGCCGGTGGACTTACCGGTGGAGCCAATTTGAGCAATGGCCTGGCCGCGCGTCACCTTTTGCCCCACTCGTACCAGATTCCGACTATTGTGAGCATAGAGAGTTTGTGTGCCGTTAGCGTGACGGATCACGACGTACTGACCATAACCACCGTTCCAGCCACTGGATTTGCTGATCACCACCTCGCCATCAGCCGCAGCATAAATTGGCGCGCCGAGATAAGTGGCTAGATCCACGCCATTGTAACCATGCAAGCCTTGAGTTTTGACCCCCCCGCTAATCGGCCGCAAATAGTAGCCAGCATATTTCTTGCCGCCACCCCCGGGAGCTGGTTTACCTACCGGCACATCAATAATCAGTTCACCGTCCGGCACCATCACAATCTCACCCACCATTAGGGTTTGGCCGACAATTAAACCATTAAAATCAGTGATCTCCACCGCATCGGCATGATATTTTTTGGCGATAGACGCTATGGTGTCGCCACTTATCACCCGATGCTGAACACCAGAGATGGGTAAAATCACGAGAGTTTGACCGGCCGGCACCAAATCACTGCGCCTTAGATCATTGGCCCACAAAATAGTATTGACCGAAACATTAAACATGTCGGCAATCTCGGACAGAGTATCGCCAGTGCGCACCACGTAGACACTGATCTCGTCGCTGGCCGACTCATCGAGCGCTCCACCATAGGCCGGACTAATGTCCGCCAAAATAGCGCTATCCTCAACAATAGTGGCCTCGCCGCCGCCGCGAGCGCGACTATGGCCAGCGTTAAGCGGCCCCTCAACCAATTCGATTGTTTGCGAATTGGGTTGAATGGCGGCAGCCGAATAAACGGCCCTTAGCTCAAAAAGATCCTCAACAAAAGAAGCGATACCCGCCTCAGCCGAGTGGGCTATTAACAACAAAAAAAGAACGGCTAGGCCGGTAAAAAAAGACAAATATCGACGACAATAATCAAAAAGTGTTGAAAAAATAAGCCGGATTCAGATAAGCAGACTTCCCGAAAACTTCATCCGTGCCGTCAAGCCGAGTGCTGTCTATTATAACCACCAGCGGCGACCAAGCAAGGCATCTCCCGGTAGTCTGTGGATAAGATGAAAGCGAGTAATTTATAGTAGAATCAGCCCTATGGAGCAAAATCAAGCGCTGAATCCGGCCCAACAACGGGTAGCCGAGCACCAGTCCGGCCCACTACTCGTTCTCGCCGGCGCGGGCGCCGGCAAAACCAAAGCCATCGTCCATCGCATCAAACACTTAATCGAGCGTGGCTTAGAACCCGACAAAATTGTGGCCATCACTTTCACCAACAAAGCCGCCGAGGAAATGAATCAGCGGGTGAAAAAGCTGTTGGCCAACACTTACCCCGACGACACGATGCCCATAGTTTCGACCTTTCACGCTTTGGCCGTGCGCATTCTGCGAGCCGACGGCCATCGATTGGGATTGAAAAAATATTTTACTATTCTGGACAAAGACGATTCCTTGGCGGCCATTAAGCTGGCCAGTCGTGAGGCCGGTGTGGACAGCAAACGGTTTGAGCCGCGCAAAATTCTCGGCGCCATCTCCCGCGCCAAAGGACAGGGAACAAATCTGACGGCCTACCAGTCAACCATCGGCCAAGAATTTTGGCCCCGGCTGGTGATCGGGATCTGGGAGAGATACGAGCGTCAGCTCGCCGCCGAACATAGTTTAGACTTTGACGATCTGCTACTCAAAACCCTCGAGCTGTTGCGCCATCATCCCGAAGTTTTGCATCACTATCAAGAACGCTGGACGCACTTCCACGTTGACGAGTATCAAGACACCAATCCGGCCCAATACGAGATCGTCAAATTGCTAGCGGCGAAACATCGCAATCTGTGTGTAGTAGGCGACATTGATCAATCTATTTATGCTTGGCGCGGAGCCGACTTTCGCAACTTGATGCGGTTTGAAAAAGATTATCCCGATGCCACCATTGTGCGCCTAGAAGAAAATTATCGCTCCAGTCAAAATATTATCGCCGCCGCCGGGCAGATCATCAGTAAAAATAATCTGCGCATACCCAAAGAACTTTTTACCCGCAACCCGCCGGGAGAGAAAATTAATTTACGCGTGACACTCGACGAAACCGGCGAGGCCGCGGCGGTGGCCAACGCCATCGCGACGCTGGCCGAACGCGGCCAAGTGTTGGGTGAAGTGGCTATTCTCTATCGCGCCAACTTTCAATCCCGCTTGTTGGAAGAAGCCATGTTGCACGCCAACTTACCCTACCAAGTGGTGGGTACACGTTTTTTTGAACGACGAGAAATTAAAGACGTCCTCGCCTTCGTCAAAGCGGCCATGAATCCGGAAGATATAGGAAGTTTTAAACGCATTATCAACGTACCGCCGCGGGGCATCGGACCAGCCACCTTGGCCAAGGTTTTTTCCGCTCAAGCCGGAACATTAAGCACCGCGGCCCAACAAAAGTGGGACAAATTTACGGCTGTGCTCGAACAAATTAAAACAGCCACCACGACCCACACGGCCGCAAATCTGCTCAAATTAATCTTACACATCACCGGTTGGGAAGAAATGTTGGAAAAAGGCGATGGCGAAGATCTCGAACGCCTACAAAACATCAAAGAGCTCGTCAGCTTGGCCACCAAATATGATGCTTGGCCGGGAACCGAGGGAATCAATCAACTGCTCACCGCGGCCGCCTTAGCCGCCGATCAAGATGAACTGGGAACTATCGCCACCAACCGCGTTAAACTTATGACTATCCACGCCGCCAAGGGTCTTGAGTTTGATCAAGTATTTGTCACCGGCCTCGAACAAAACCTATTTCCCCAAGCGCCACGCGCTGGTCGAGATGGAGTCGAACGCGACAGCGAGGAAGAACGGCGACTGTGCTATGTGGCCATCACTCGCGCGCGGTATGGCTTACACTTGTCTTACGCCCAAACGCGCACCATTTATGGCCAGCGGCAAGTTAATCTGCCGTCCGAATTTTTGGTCGACATTGATCCCGACCTGATAAACTCTGCGTTAGTAACCGACGAATCAATCATCGACTTTTAAACATGGACCAACCGCCAGCGCAAAAATTATTGGGCCAACATTTCTTACGCTCCGCGCGCGTGCTTCGGCAAATTATCGCGGCCGCTGACCTCCAATCAGGCGAAACGGTGCTTGAGGTTGGTCCGGGGCGAGGCATTCTCACCAACGCCCTGCTGGCCACGGGCGCCCGAGTGGTCGCCGTAGAAAAAGACCGCCGACTCATTCCTTTACTGGCTGAAAAATTTGCCGCCGCCACCAGCTCCGGCCAACTGCAACTGGTAGAAGCTGATATTCGCGACCTCGGATTGTCGTCGGTCGGGTTAAAAAATAACAGTTACAGTATCGTGGCCAATTTACCGTACTACCTCACTGGCCAATTTTTACGCCAATTCTTAACGGCCGCCATTAAACCAAACAAAATGGTGATCATGGTCCAAGCCGAAGTAGCCAAGCGCATCATCGCGGCCGACGGCCGCGAGAGCCTGCTGTCACTGTCGGTTAAAGTTTATGGTCAACCTCGGCTCGTGGCCACCGTCCCAGCCGGCAGTTTTTCGCCACCACCCAAGGTTGACTCGGCGATCATCAAAATTGAAAATATCACGGACAAACTTTTGCATGAAGTGGGGGGAAAACATTTTTTTGACTTAATCAGTCGTGGTTTTGCCCACAAACGCAAACTGCTCAAAAGCAATTTGGCTTGTTCGGAAGAAATACTGCTGGCCGGCGGCGTGGGGCCGCAAGCCCGAGCTGAAGAATTAAAATTAGAACAGTGGTTATGTTTAGCACAAAAAATATAAAGCTTGGAATTGGTCTTGGGCTGATTCTGGGTTTGATTGTTGGCTATCGATCGCTCAATTCAATCACTCCATTAAATTTAAACGGTCATAAAATTACGGTCGAAACGGCAACTACGCCGGCCGCGCGCGAGCGCGGCCTTAGCGGTCGGGACCAACTAGCCATCGGCGGGGGAATGCTTTTTGTTTTTCCTGCGCTAGAACAGCCGGCCTTTTGGATGAAAGATATGAATTTCCCGCTCGACATCATTTGGCTGAACGACAATTGGCAGATTGTCCACATCACCCCCAATTTATCGCCGGCCAGCTACCCCAACACCGTTTCACCGCCCACACCAATCAAGTATGTTTTAGAAATAAACGCCGGTTTGATTGAACGTTTTGGCCTTAAAGTTGGCGACAAGATAAAAAAATAGCCCCGGCTGCGTCATTTAAGACAACAACCGGGGCCTCTCCCCCTTTCCCCAAGGCACCCCCAGAAACTAGTTAGTGGTTCTCCGAGTATATCACATGTGCTTTTTTGTGTCAAACACTCTAAAGCGAGCTGCCAATTTTGAGTATGGTTCCATTAACGGGAATGGGCGCACAGCGCCCAAAGACGCTCTGGCAAAAACCACCCGGTGAGGCAATACCAAGCACGTTTGACCCTGGAACTAGGTGTTGGTAATTCTTATACGCGACCGAACCGGGACCAAAAAGGAAACTACCCGGGCGCGGTCCGGTAACCGTGATCATATAACCATTACAACAGGGGAGCGCTGTGGCCACACGTCCACCAAACGGCAAAAAGCCGGCCGCCTGTGACTGCCGACTCTGCCAATGCGCCACCACAATTAGTAATAAGGAAAAGAGAACGGCCAACAATATTGATTTCACGACAAAAGTATAACACGCCGATCATCTAATCTTGTATAATAAATGAATGTTTCGGGTAACGATGTGGTTGCTGGCGGGCGGACTGTTGGTGGCCGTGGGCGTAATGGGTTTTTTGTGGTATCTCGGTGGCGTAGCCAACAAACTTTCGCCCGACGATACTCGACTGATCAGCTTAGTGGCTCGGGCCAACAATTCAGCACCGCTCATCACTGCGCCAACACCATCCCAACCGGCTTGGCAATATTCGCCGAGCGACATCACAATTTCAGCCACCACTCAGCCCTCGGCCATTCGGGCTTATGGGCTAGAACTAGCTAACATCTTGAGATTTTATGCCGAACCAGAGTGGCAAAACGAAATGGCGCTAACCGTGCGCGCCATCAAAAATGACGACGCGCTAGCAGCTAAGATGATTGTTGCCCAACGGCTTCGCCAACAACAAGCCGTTGGGCAACTAGTGAACGTGGTGACACCAGAAGACGCCGCTGATATCCACCTGCAATTAATAAATACCATACTTCGGCTGGCAGAACTTGATTTTGCTATGGAGAAAATTTTCGATCAGCCAATCCTGGCTCTAGAGAACGCTCGAATCTATCCCCAACATTACAGTGAACTTTGGCAAATATTTGCTAAAATTAATCAGTATTTCCTCGATCGCGAGATTGTTTTTTCGAGTGAGGAAAAAATTAACTTGCATCCGAGTTTTAATTTATGAGACAAATTGTCAGCCTGATCGCTCTCGCCACCCTACTGGCGCCAAGTTGGGGGCAAGCCGTAACGCCGACATTTCTCCAGTCACTCGGCGGTGGTGGCAGTGGTCCCACTCAACAAGCATTGGGCGAGCGCCGGCAAGATTACAGCCAGCTGGAACAAGACGAGCAAGCCTGCCAAGCCGAGCAAGGCGGCGGCTTTAACCCAACCGACCTCCTGGGCGGCGATTCAAGCGGTGTCGTTAACCCCGATATTGATCCCGCGCCGCTGGTGCCGGCCACCATTCGCACGCCCGAGCCCGGTGGTCCACCTTCAGGCATATTGGATGAAGTAGATATTAGTTTTCGTCACACCACATCAAAACTGGCTTGGTTTAACCCCCAATCGTGGTTGGCTCCGGTAGCCGAGGCCCAAACGAGTATTCTTAATCGATCGCTTAATAGCTTTGGCTCACTTAGCAGTTTGCGTCTGGCCTTAACACAGAACGGATTTTCTCGGGACTTGACTAGTTTTGTTGGTGAAATCGAAGCGATGGGCGGTAATCTGGGGCAAGTATCTGCCAGTTTTCAAACCGTTTCTGATCTAACTCGTATTCAAAATGTGAGTGGTCTCGCTGAAGTTTTTGGCCAAGTGCAAAATCTGGGTGGCCGTTTCGATGTTGTACTCGGCGGCTCAAATGGTCTGCGCAACCTGCTGGTCCAGATTAATGGTACCGGCGATTTAATGGGCTTGGCTAATTCCTTCGGTCAGATTAATAATCTGGGTGGCAACTTCAGTGCCATATTGGGAGGAGCTGGCGGTTTCAACCGATTGATTGGTAGCTTTGGGAAAATAGGTGATCTAAATAGCTTAGCTGGCGCTTTCGGGCAATTTAAAAACCTGAACGCGACCTTTGGCCAACTCACTGGCGGCTTTGGTGGTTTTAACAGCTTGCTCGGTGGCTTGGGTAACGTTCGAGGACTATCCAGTATGCCAGCCATGCTCGGCCAATTAGGTAATTTGGGGGGTGGGGCCGGTGATATTTTGGGCGGATTCGGTAACTTTAAAAACTTTTTCGACTCGGCCGGTTCAATCAACAATTTGGGCGACATGACCAATGTTTTGGGCCAAGCCAGTAAGCTCGGGGCTGGGCTGGATGACATTGTTGGTGGTTTTGACAGTTTTGGTCAGGCCTTTAATAGCATTGGCGACCTGGGCAATTTGTCCGAATTGCCCGGCACTTTGGCCCAAGTCGCCAATGCCGGTGGCACTTTTGACACCCTGATGTCGCAAAGCGGTTTTGGCAATATGAGTGAATTGGTTAACGGCTTTTCGGCTGGCGGACCAAATAGCATTCTCGGCCCACTGGCGGCCGGGGGCAATTTGCTCAACGACCCCACCGGTCTGGCCGCATCAGCGCTGGCCGTGCCGGTGGTGGAGACTGGCGGCCTGCTTAACGCCACTCAAAACATCAGCGATACCACTGGCCAGATCAAAACAATCGAAGAACAAACCCAAGAACTCACGTCGCAAATTAAAGACTTGCAAATTCAAATTTGCACCCACCTCAAATCAATCCGCCGCATCCAACTAAATTTTGAAGAAAAAGAATTCGCTCTCGACTCCGACAGTCGCAAGGCCTCAGCACGCGCTCTGAATGATCATAAAAATCAATTCATTCGTGAGACCCTAAATCGTGGCTACGAGATGCCGGCCGCCGTAATCGGAGCCAGTGGCGACAACAAACAACCACTTTATGTTACCGATTCTGAACAATATGTAGAAGACGCGATCACCAACGCCAGTGGCGGTTTTCTCGAACAAGTAGAAAGTCTGTCTCAAGACACCAACAAGTATCCGCATCTGGCCGCTGCTCACGAAAATTTGGCTCGTGAAGAAACGGCCACCTACGGCGAGAAGCTGGCCTCCGATTTTACCAAACAGGAATTTGACGATTTTGTCGGCGATTGGAATGAGGGCGGCTGGGATGCTTGGCTCAAAATTATCCAGGACAAAAACAATCCACGTGGCGTAGAAAACATTGTCCGCAACGATCTGGATCAAGCCAAGAGTCGGGCCCGACAAATTGCCGAACAAGAAAGAACCGAGGGTCAAGGCTACCTGCCAATTCGAGAGTGCGTGGAAAAAAGTTCGAAGGGCTTTTGCCTCAAGTGGCGAACTCTGGTGCCAGGATCGACAATCGGTGAATACACCGAAGCACTAGTCACTTCACCCCTGCGTCAGGCCGAACAAGGAGACGAAGCGATCGAAGATTTTATCATTGACGAGCTGGCCGTGGCCGGGCGACAAGTTAAAAATTTGCGATTGGAGTCCGACACCGGATTGGAAACCTACGACGACGCGGCCGGCGACAGCATTTTTGAAACCGAGGATCCGTGCCCAGCGCCGGGGCCCTGCCCCAAAAGCGGCTGGGGAAAAAGCTCGGGTCAACCGGTGACCCCGCCAGAACTAGGCGAACTGCCGGCTAACAACATTCGTCGCGGCATCGAGGGCGGCTTGCCCGGCACCCTAACTGGTCTGCCGGGGATAGATCAAACCTTTGCCAACAACATTAGCGATCACCTAGCCACCAATCTACCGGAACGAATCACCGGCGTGGCGCCAAGTGAAATGGAGAATGTTCTAAACATCGAGATTACCGACATTTTATCCGATCTCGATCAATTTACCAATCTTCCTCGACGTTCCAACACCGACCAAATGTCGCAGGAAAATCTCATAAAAATTATTATCGACTTCCTGCTTGATCGAGCGACCAGTCCCAGCGAATCTGGCACTCCCACCGGCTCGGTACCACCAACTGTGATAATGAGCGTCCAAACACCAAGTTTAGAACAGGCACTGATCAATCCTATCGCCAACATCAGCACAATTGCTTGGCAAACCACCCGCACCAACGCCTGCACGGCGCTCAATCATTGGTGGGGAGCACGAAAAGGGAACGAGTCATTGGCCACTGGCGACGCGGTGTCACTAATTGGCGAAAAACCTATTCGCCACCCCATTCAGTTACCATCCATCACGGCGGTGCGTGTTGCCAATAAATTAACGATTAATCTACCGGCGATGGCGATTACCGACCCAAAGATGCTCGCGAATGGACGACAAATAAACCCAGCTATCACCGGCTCGATCGGCATTGACGATCAATACCGTCTAGTAATCGCCGATCAAAATGGACCAATATCGATCGTTGTCGGCGGACGGGGACAGATTAATCCGCCAACAGCCACTCGCGTGGTGGATCTGTTTCGTCAGAGAATTGAGGCGCTCCAGACCGGCACCACCGCTCTCGCCCAACGATTAAACGCCTATGAATTTTATTACCAATCCAGTGGTGATGACGGCCAACTGCTAATCAAGCCGCGGCTTAATTATCAACTCCGCTGCACCGCGCGCTCGGGCGAGGAGGTGATTAAAGAGGTGAATATCACACGCTAGATTATGAAAAAAATTGTTTCACTGATACCCATCTTAACACTAGCGATTTCAGCCGTTCTGCCATTCACCACACAGGCGCAGGAGCCGTTCAACACCGTAATTGCTCCTGACTATTACCAGCCGGCCACTCCAATACTAGAAGCCGAAGAGGCTAAGGCCGTGGCAGAAAATCAAGGATGGGTGGCTAAAGCCGCAGAAACGGTAATTCTTTTTGTTGGCGACAAAATTCTTTGGCTAACTGGGCAATTTCTAAAACTAGCTGGGTGGGGATTTGATGCCTCACTCAATTTCGCGGTTGTTAATTTTGATCAATATGCCAACGGTCCCGGGGTCACCGAAACCTGGCGAGCCCTGCGCGACATCAGCAACCTGTTTTTTATTTTTATCATTTTATACATCGCCATCAGGATGATCCTCAATATTGGCGGCGGTGAAAAAAAGCTGCTGGTTAACGTCATTGTGATCGCCCTACTGATCAACTTTAGCGGCGTGATTGCCAAAGAGGCGATCCGAATAACCAATTTGGCGTCTAAACAAATTTATTCACAAATTATTGGCCGAGACCAAAATAATCCCAATAAAACCAAAGGGTTGACCGATATGTTTATGGCCCGCCTAGATTTACAAGAACAATTTGCCAACTCCGGCGGTAGTCCAGCCCAAGCCCTGGCGGCCACCTCTGGCGCGACCATTATGATTCTGCTCGCTGTTTTCGTTTTTGCCGTCGGTGCAATCTTATTATTAAAACGCGGCATTATTTTGATTGCCCTAATAATCCTGTCTCCACTGGCTTTCTTGTCTTACGCCGCACCCGGCTTAAATAAGTATTTTGATCAGTGGAAAGATAAACTATTTAGCCAATCTATTTACGCGCCACTATACCTTTTATGCGTTTATTTTACTCTCTACCTGCTCGGTTCCAACACCCTAACCGTGCTAGCCGAAAATGATTCCGGGGTCTTTGCTGTTTCGATTTATTTTGCCATTGCTATCGCCATGATGCTGGGCTCGTTGATTATTGCCAATAGTCTGGGAGAAAAAATGGCCGGTACGGCTTCGAATTGGTTGAGCAAAAAGAGCAAACAGGCCGGCTACGGCCTCACTGGCCTAATGGGCCGCGAAACCATTGGACGCCTGGCCCGCAAGGCCGGCGAAAGTGAGTGGGTGAAAGATCAAATGGCCAAACACCCATTGGCTGGATTCGCTTTAAAAAACACTATTGGTTCGGTTGCCAAGGCCGGGTTTGGTTCCAAAGAAGGATACGACCAAAAAGTTGATCGGCTGGTAAAGCAAGCTGACGAATTTAAGGATGATCCGGTTAAACTGGCCCAATACATTGACTCAATCCGTCGTCTTCACCCACAGGCAGCGGAAAAAATCTACGCCAGAATGTCAGCGGAACAACGCGTTAAACTTAGAGAAGGTGTGGAAAAATATATAAAGTCCGATGTTGATGCCGATCGAATTGGGATGCATTCCACTGATCAAATTTCTTTGCGCAAGATTGATAAAATAAAGAAAGAAATAGACGATCTATCAATCAGCCGGAACGAAGCAGACATCCAAAAAATGGCCCAGAAACAGGAAGAACTGAAACAGGAAGAGGAAATAATGAAAGAGAGAGAAACTGGGGCTCTAAAGATCGACGCTAAAAACCAACACTTGGGAACAGTAATTAGGAGATTTGAGGTTGCGCTGCCAGAAGAAGAACGGATCAACATGAAAAGAATTAGAGATAAAAAAGTCGATGCCAAAAAATTGGGCGAGATTATCGACGGTCTTAAAAAAGAACTAGAGGAAACCTCTGACCCAACATCTCCAGCAGCGAGAGACATTGCCACTAAGATTGCCACCCTAGAAGAACGCCTCGACAGCATGAGAAAACCCGCCCAAACATCACCACCCGCTCCTCCAACGCCAACTACCTAATCATGGAACACACCAATGAACAATTAGCTAAAGCGTTTAGTGGATTGCCGGAGGATGTTAAGGAGGCCATTGCCGAGCTGGATTTGGCCGGTGCTTTGGGCGAGATCGGCCTCAAGCATCATCTACATCTGGATCAGCTTGGTCTCTTGGCTGATCGCACAGCCTTAGTAATGATGGGCTTGGAACCACTAGCCACCTACGGTGCCGACGTGGCGCGTGACCTTGGCCTCGCGCCGGCGGTGGTGGCCACCATCACTGCCGACGTTAATAGTCTGATTTTTGCCCAAATTCAAGAGTCGCTGAAAAAACTCCACGTTGTGCCGCCACCGCCCGTCGCGCCCGGGCCCGCCGCCGCCAAAGCTCCGGCCGGCCAAGCCGGCGTGTTTGAAGAAAAAATGTCTAAGCTCTTCCGTTTGCCGCGCGAAGAAGTGGATCTGCCCGACCCCTACCACGAATCAGTTGATCCCAACATTAAATGAACTTCCAAGTCCCACAATTTATTGAAGTTGAAGATAAGATTTTCGGGCCGCTAACCTTCAAGCAGTTCGTCTACTTGGCCGGCGGAGCCGGCGGAGCTTTTCTCGCTTACGCTTACTTGCCGTTTTATTTAGCCGTTATCCCCATGATGGCCATCGCCGTCAGCGCCCTCGGTTTGGCTTTTTACAAAGTCAACAATCGACCCTTGATCTTTTTGGCCGAGGCCGCCACACGCTATTTAGCCAACCACAAACTATATCTATGGAAAAAAACGGACAAAAAAATCGTCACCGCCGAGGCGCTCGTCAACGCCGAACGGCCAGTGCTGATCCCCAAGCTGTCGCAAAGCAAACTCAAAGATCTATCTTGGAGTCTCGATGTTCGCGAAAAGATTAACTGATTCTTAAAAGTGGCCAGTCATGTTACAATTTGTGGAACATGGCGGTAGAAAGTAGACCCACTCAAGATTTTGTCGAGATCGCCGAGATCCGCGATGGTGTCGTCGTTTTAAAAAACGGTGGCCTGCGCATAATTTTGATCGCCTCATCTCTTAACTTCGCCCTCAAGTCGGAGGAAGAGAAGGAGGCGATCATTTTTCAATACCAAAATTTTCTCAATTCTCTCGATTTTCATATTCAACTCTTTATTCAGTCCCGCCAGCTCGACATCAAGCCCTACATCGCCATGCTGGAAGGCCTAGGCAAGGATCAGGTTAATGACCTGATCAAGATCCAAACTCGCGAGTACGTCGAGTTCATTAAAAACTTTACCGACTCCACCGACATCATGACCAAAAACTTCTTCGTGGTCGTACCATATGACCCGCCCATCATGCCGGTCAAAAGTGGTTGGCTAGGACGAATACTCAACAAAAGGGGATCTGCCGCGACGGGCGGCCCAACAGATCAATTTGACGAACGGCGATCACAGCTGGAACAGCGGGTGGGAGTGGTGAACCAAGGCCTAAGCCGCTTTGGCGTGCGAGTAGCCACTTTGGGTACGGAAGAACTGGTCGAGATTTATTTCAAAATGTTTAACCCGGGTGAGGTCGCCGCGCCCACGGCCGTTTAACATGGCGATCTTCTCGAAAGCAAAAACCACATCGGCCGGCAATCTCACACCAATTCTACCCAAAGATATTTACCAATTGGGCGTCCTAGAGCTCAAAGATATTGTCGCGCCATCGGCTCTGGAGATCACACCCCGCCGTCTCCATCTCGGCGATAAGCTAGCTCGCACCTTTTTTGTTATTTCTTATCCGCGGTTTCTAACTGATGATTGGTTTTCACCCGTCATTAATTTGGACAAGGTTTTTGACGTTTCCATTTTTATTCACCCGATCGACACCACCATCGCCCTGCGCCAGTTGGAAAAAAAGGTGGCCGAGGTGCAAAGCCAAATTAGTCTGAAGGAAGAACGGGGGATGGTGCGCGATCCGGTGCTCGACACCGCCCACGAAGACATCGAGAAACTCCGCGACTCACTCCAGCAAGCGCGCGAGCGCATTTTTGATGTTGGCCTGTACATCACTATCTACGGCCAAAGCGACGACGAGCTTGACCGCGCCGAGGCGGAAATTAAATCTATTCTTGACGCCAAGCTGGTTTATCTCAAGCCGGCTTTGTTTCAACAAGCCGAGGGTTTTAAAAGCGTTTTGCCAGCGGCCAATGACTTGCTAAAAATTAACTACAAGCTCAATTCGGCGCCGCTCTCGAGCTTATTTCCCTTTGTTTCTTTTGACCTAACGTCCAATCGCGGTATTCTCTATGGCATCAATCGCCACAATTCCAGTCTAGTGCTCTTTGATCGCTTCTCGCTAGAAAATTACAACTCGGTGATTTTTGCCAAGTCTGGCGCCGGCAAATCCTACACCACCAAGCTAGAAATTTTGCGTAGCTTGATGTTCGACACTGACGTGATCGTCATCGACCCGGAGCGGGAATACGAGTTTTTGGCCGAGGCGGTAGGCGGACGTTATTTTAATATTTCCCTCACCTCCGAGCATCACATCAATCCGTTTGATTTACCTTTTCCTCGCGAGGACGAATCGCCGGCCGATGTTTTGCGCTCACACATCATCAACCTAGTCGGACTGTTTCGCATCATGTTGGGCGGACTAACGACGGAAGAGGATGCCATTATCGACAGCGCCATTACCGAAACTTACGCTCTAAAAGATATCACCGCCGACACCGACTTTGGCCACAAGCCGGCGCCCCTACTCTCCGACCTAGAGCTGGTCTTGGCTGGCATGGAGGGTGGTGCTTCGCTGGCGCAACGCTTGCTCAAATATACCCAAGGCACTTGGGCAAATTTTCTCAACCGGCCAACCAATGTCGACATTAACAAAAAGTTTGTGGTTTTCTCGGTGCGCGACATGGAAGATGAACTCAAGCCGGTGGCTATGTACATTGTTATGCACAACATTTGGAACGCCATCCGCCGCACACTCAAGAAACGCCTGTTGGTAATTGATGAGGCTTGGTGGATGATGAAGTCCAAAGACACAGCTTCGTTCCTTTTCTCGCTCGTTAAACGCGGCCGCAAATATTATTTAGGCGTGGCCACCATCACTCAAGATGTGGGTGACTTCTTGCGCTCCGATTACGGCTTGCCCATCATTACCAACTCGTCTTTGCAATTGCTCCTCAAGCAATCACCGGCCTCCATCGACTTAGTGCAAAAAACTTTCCAGCTCACCGATGAGGAAAAATATCTCCTGCTTGAGTCGGCGGTCGGCGAAGGAATTTTCTTTGCTGGTCTCAAACATGTGGCCATGAAGATCATTGCTTCATACACCGAAGACCAAATCATTACCTCCGACCCGTCGCAGATTCTGGCTATAAAAAAAGCTCGCCAAGACCTAAACCAGGCCAGCAACAATGAGCAAACCGCGCGACATTAATTTTGTTATCAAAGCCGCCATGGTGGCCGTGGCTTTATGTTTTGACGCCATTCAATTTTTATTAAGCTTAACTGGAGCGGGCGCGCTCTTTACCATTCCGATTGACGTGATAGCGTGGTTAACTTTTTTTGTCTGGTTTATACTGGTCAGTGGCTGGTCGGGAATAGTGCAAAGGCAATTTAAACGGCAAGCCACCCTAGCGGTGGCCGCCCTCATCGAAGCCGTGCCGTTTTTAAACATCCTCCCGGGCTGGACCATTGCGATAGCTACCACCCTGCTTAGTCAAAAAGCTGAAAAAATCGTTCGTGGCAATAATGAAGATTATTAATCTAATAATTATTGGTTTGGCGCTCGGTGTCACCACCCCAGCGCTTGCCCAACGCAGTAATTTAACTGTTGACCTGCTCTGGTCGGCCGAGACCTATCAACCACCATTTTACCGTGGGCACAGCCAGGCCGTACCGGGCAGCGAAGTGAGGGTGGTGGCCATGGTGAGCGGCGGTAGCGCAAACCTTAATTTTAATTGGCAAAAGGATGGCAAATCTCTGCCGGCCCTCTCCGGCCGTGGCCGCTCCAATCTCACTTTCCAAACTGCTCCGTCTTTAGCTCGTCACCAAATCAAAGTTACCATCAGTGATCAAGGTGGCCGGCGGCTCACTGATGCCCGAGTTGATATCAATCTAGTTTTACCGCAAGTTATTTTTTACGCCAGCGCGCCCCTCGTTGGACCACATTACCAGCAGGCACTAGCTTCTTCCTTACGGCTTGATCAATCGTCGCTATCAATCTTGGCCGAACCTTTTAATTTTTCTCGCTCCGCCCTGAATCAGCTGGTCTATAACTGGACGGTAACGCAAGACGGCCATAAACAAGTGGTCAGTTCGCCGTTTTGGGGCGGCCGGCTAATGATCTTTGAGGCCGCTGGGCCATTTGATCAAACCGAGATTAATTTGGCGGTAAAAAATCCCGCGGCCATTCGTCAGGCCGCCGAGAAAAAAATCGCTCTGCATTATGATTAATAAGCTATTGTTGGTCATTCTAATGATTGTTCTGTTCGGTGTCCTGGGCACCACCATCGTTACAGCCAATGACACCGGCGTTGTCCCTCTCGGCACGACGAATAATCAACCACCGACCAATGATGCCCTGTCTAATGCCAACAGCGGCTTTGCCAGCCTCGATCAAGCCAGCAACTTAACTGATTACCTTAAGGGTCTGTTTAAGGTGCTGATCAGCTTCACCATTGTGGCCGCCATCGTCATGCTGGTACTGGAGGGAGTGCGCTATGCCGCCAGTGGCTTACCCGGGGTCAAAGCTGATGTTAAAGGCCGCATGTCCGGCATTGTGCTGGGCCTCTTGCTCGCCCTGGCCGCTTATTTGATTTTGTACGAAATCAATCCTGATTTGGTAAATTTGAGCTTCCCCGATCTAACATCTGGCAAATGAATAAAAAAATTATTGTTGGCGTACTGATTCTTTTGCCACTAGCGGCTCTCGGTGTAATCTGGTGGCTGGGCGGCAACAATTCATCGTCACCATCAGCCAACTCACCAGAGGACGAAACGGTCAGTGACGCCTTTCCGATCGATTCTAGTGGAAACATTGCCGAGCCCGAAGCATTTGCGCCAACACCAATCATCGGTGATTCAACCGAACCAATTTCCGACGACAATAGTCGACCCCAGCAATTGATTTCTGGCCCTATTAGTGGTTTTACCGCCATGGGCCAACAAATTTTTTACCAAGAGAGCGCCACGGGCCACGTTTATACTCTCAACCCAGATGGCCAGCCGGAACGTTTATCAAATTTCACTCTCCCCGGCATTCAACAAACAGTCTGGCAAACCACATCCAACGAATTGCGTCTCTTTATGCGTCAACACACCGAAACGGGCACGAGCGCCTGGCTGGCCGCTTGGCCGCTAGATCGGAACGAGGCGGCGCGCGAACCCGTTCGTCTTGGCAACAACGTCACTAACTGGACCTTTGCCGGCGATAAGGCTTTTTTTCTCCAGTCTGGCACAACTGGAACCGAGGGTGTAGCAACCAAGTGGCCGGCGGACCAAAATGACGGTCAAACGCTTTTCTCTTCGCCACTTGACGACTGGTTGGTAGACTGGCCAACCGAGAAAATTATTGCCCTCACCACCAAACCAGCTAGCAATTTGAACGGCTTTCTTTATTTTCTAAACCCAACGACCAAAGAACTGCGTCCCATTTTGCGCAACATCCGCGGCCTAGAGACCCTAATCAGTCCGGATGGAGAAAAAATTATCTACAGCCAGAATTCGGGCCAGGGTCCGGTCACCTATATTTACGACCTCAAAAAACAAACCACTTCAGTTCTGGCCATTGCCACCATTCCACCAAAATGCCGCTGGCAAAATAATTCCGCCGGCCTAATTTGTGCTGTGCCGGACCGTTGGCCACTCGGTGATTGGCACCGCGGCGACCTCACCACCAGCGATCAAGTGTGGTCGGTTGATGCCATCACCGGCGCATCCGACTTACTGTCTTTGCCAACCGCGACCAGCAATTTAGATATGATTGATTTACTAATTAGTACTGATGGCCAAAAGCTTTTCTTCCGCCATCGAGCTGATCTTAGTTTATGGTCTCTGCCCCTAAAAGCGCCTTCGTCTGCCTCTTAACTAAAAGTTCGTGGGCGATAGTAAATAAGCTACCCACCAGCCAGTACAAAGCAATGGCTCCGGGTAAACCGAGAGAAAAAACTAGCATCATCGCGGGTAAAACATACCGAGCTTGAATATTCATACTTTTGGCCAAGTCCTGACTAAAGCCCTTAGCCGTCTGGGGATCGGATGCCGGCAAAGGAGGAATGGAGAGTTGCATTTGCAACCATTGGGCCGCGCCAGTGAGAATAGCCAGCAAATAACTGGCTTGAGTTAAATCAATAAAACCGAGATAACTGTTGAGCGTCGCCGGCGGCTTAACAAACGAATACAACAATTCTGGCCGCAAGGTCACGCTATCGCGAAACACCCAAAATAAGGCCAGCAGAATGGGAATCTGGATAAGCATAATCCATAAGCCTGACAGGGGATTAAGCCCATGCTGACGATAGAGCTCCATTATTTTTTCCGCTTGACGTTGACGATTATCGCGGTGTTCATCTTTTATTTTTTTTAGTTCCGGCTCAAGGGTTTTTAATTTTTTTTGCGTAGTGGCCACCCGATGATAGAGGGGAAAAAGAATGAGTTTGACAATCAAGGTTAAGATAATTATGGCCAAACCTAGATTATGGCCCGGCAAAACGCTACTGATAAAAACCAGAGCATTGTATAGCGGTTCAAAAAAGATCGTATTAAAAAGATTGGCAATCATTTAATTAATAACTTGGTCGCCGTCAATAAATTTAGCATGTCTTTTTCTAAACTGGCAAAATTTAACTCCCGCGCACTGGCTTTGAAGAAAATCATCGCCCAGTAGCCGGGGGCTAGATGCTCGCGCTGGTTAATGATAATCGAACGTCCACGACGCTTAAGTTGGTGGCGGTCAACGGCGCGCTTGACGTTCTTACTAGAAACAACAAAAGCAAAACGCGAGGGCAACAAATGGTCACTCGACCTCAAGATGCGGGCCGAGAGGTAGGCGCCCGACCACGGTCGGCCAAGTTTAAGCACTTGTGTAGCCTGATCGCGCCCCAATCTTAGGGCCAGAGGCAACATTGATCTAGCTGGCGCCTAGACCGTCAAGCGCCGGCGGCCAATTCGCCGGCGGCCGGCCACCACACGCCGGCCACCGGCCGTAGACTGGCGCCGGCGCCAACCGTGAGTGCGCTTGCGTTTGCGATTTTTGGGTTGATAAGTTTGCGACATCGTGTATTTAGCTGTATTGGTATGTTAGCCGAAAACATTTTTTATTTCAATTAACCAACGGCAGTATCACAAGTTGCTCTTCCGTCTCGAGAGAATATAATTAGGCCCATGACTGACCACAAAAAATTGTGGACTGATGTGCTAACCGAGATTGAATTAACAATTTCTCGTGCTACTTTCGGTACTTGGTTCCGTAATACCAATATTATTAAACAGGAAGCTGGCGTGATGTACGTTGGTGTGCCTAATTCCTTCGCTAAAGAATGGCTGGCCAGCAAATACCATTTGTCGATTATAAAAACCATTCGTAATTTGTGTCCCGAGGTGCGCAGTTTGGAGTATATTATCCAAAAAACCAATGACGATAAGCCTAAATCACCGACCAAAGAAGAGGTGATGGGAGAAAAACCATCACTTAACCAACAACTAGGGCTCAACGATCTGTATATCAACAAAGACGATAACCTTAACTCTAAATACATCTTTGATTCCTTCGTGGTTGGCACTTTTAACGAGTTGGCCCATGCCGCCTCGCAAGCCGTAGTTAAAAATCCCGGCATGGTCTATAACCCGCTCTTTATTTACGGGCCAACTGGTTTAGGTAAAACCCACTTAATCCAGTCGATCGGCAATCATCTTAAGAAAATTAATGCCAATAAAAAAATCTACTACGTTAGCGCTGAACGCTTTTCGATTGATTACGTTAATTCGGTTTTAAACAACAAAACTAACGGTTTTAAGGAAAAATATCGCAAATACGATGTTTTAATCATGGACGATACGCAATTTTTGGCTAATAAAGATCGAACCCAAGACGAATTGTTCCACTTGTTCAATAATTTTTACGAGAATAACAAACAAATCATCTTTTCGTCTGACAAATCACCAAAATTTATACCCAATTTGGAAGATCGCCTAAAATCGCGCTTTGAAGGCGGCATGATCGTTGGTATTTCCAAGCCCGAATTTGAGTCACGATTGGCTATTCTTAAATCTAAATCCCAAAGTCTTAACTTTTCCTTGCCAGATGAAATAATCGAATACATCGCCACCGTGGTTCAGGAGAATATCCGCGAACTAGAGGGCGCACTTAATGCCGTGGTCTGCCAGGCCTATCTTAAAAAACGCGAGCTGAATATGGGGGAGGTGAGAAGTTTACTAAAAAACAACATTAAACCGCAAAAAACTGTCTCAATTAAAAATGTCACCAGTGTCGTGGCCGACTTTTACAATATTGACGAGCGTATGCTCTATGACAAAACCCGAAAAAAGGAGGTGGTTAAGCCACGCCAGATGATAATGTATATCTTGCGTGAGGATTGCAATAGTTCCTACCCCTATATTGGACAAAAGTTGGGCGGCCGCGACCATACCACGGTTATTCATGCCTATGATAAGATCAAACAGGACTTGAAGAGCAATAATTCTTTAGTTCAAGAATTAGAGCAAATCCGTAACCGTCTGTACAACGAGGTATAACCTGTGGATAAGCAGTGGATAGGCCGTGAATGCTGATAAATAGTCAACTCTCTAGCCATAATCTGATCAGACCTTATCCACAGGCCTCAATCCAAAAAACGGCTAAAAATAAAGTTAAGATCGAGTTATTAACATATCAACAGGATAATTATTGCCATCAAATTCTTTAAGTAAGATTAAATAGAGATTCATAACATGAAAGCCGAGGTCATTATTGAAGGATTAAGTCGAGCGATTAGTTTAGCTGACAAAGCAACTGGCAAAAATCTTAGCTTGCCGTTGCTCGCCAACGTGTTTTTGGGGGCGAAGGATAATAAAATCACTGTTCGCGCTACTAATTTGGAAGTAGGTATAGAAATTACCATTAATGCCCGTGTTTCCCAGTCGGGCACTGCCGTTGTTAAGGGTTCAATTTTGAACTCGTTTTTAAGCCATTTAAGTGGTAAAGACAAGGTTGCTTTGTCTTTAAATAACGATAATCTAACAATTACTACGCCGACTAATTCCGCCACGATAAAAAGTTACCCCAGCGGTGACTTTCCCACTTTGCCAACCATCAAGACCAGTGAGACGCTGGAATTGCCAGCAGAGGACTTAATTGGAGGTTTACGGGCTGTGTGGTACGCCGCCTCAACTTCCGGCATTAAACCCGAAATAAATAGCGTTTATTGGCATCAGAGCGGTGTGGATCTCGTCTTAGCGGCCACCGATTCCTTTCGTTTGGCGGAAAAAAAGATTAATTTAAGCCCGACTAACATCAAAGGTTTAAGCTTGATTGTTCCGGCTCGCAATACTCTCGAAATTATTCGCTCATTTGAGAATCAAACTGGCTCGGTGGCCGTAAGCTTTGATAAAAATCAATTAGTTATCGTGGGCGGCGAAATTTACTTCACCACTCGTTTGATTGACGGTAATTTTCCCGACTACCAACAAATTATTCCCCGTCAGCACGAGACCGAAGTGGTCATTTTACGTCAGGATTGGGTTAATGCGCTCAAGTTGGCTAATATTTTTGCCGATAAACTTAGTAAAATTAGCTTAAACATTGATCCTAAACAACAAAAAATCGAATTAATGAGCCGCGATAGCGAGATCGGTAATCAAGAAAGTCAGTTAACGGCCACAATTACCGGTGATCCCGTGACGGTGAGTCTTAATGCCCGATATTTGCTTGAAGCCATGACGTCCTTGATGGCCAATACGATTAATTTAAAGCTTAATGGCGCCAATAAACCGGTAATTATGACCGGGGTGGGTGATGCTAGTTTTACTTACTTGATTATGCCGCTTCTTAATCCGGCCCTATGAATCACCTCGGTGATTTTTTGGCTAAGTTTGCCGACTGGAAAAAACCGCATCAGGATCTAAAGGAGGCCATTATTGAGACAGTTTTTAAATTTAGTGGTTACCAGCTTAAGTCCGAGCAAATAAAAGTCAGCGGTCGGCGCGTGTACTTACAAATTTCGCCGCTAGTCCGTGGTGAAATTTTTGTCCAGAAAAGCAAAATTCTCCAGCGTCTCGCCGCCACTCTCAATCGCCACGCCCCGATTGATATTTTGTGATTTTATGAATATGGTACAATTTTTAATATGCTCAAGTTCCTCACTCTGCCTTTTGGTGTAGCCGCTATTCTTGTTCTGATAACTTTTACTTTTAACACTAACTTAAATACTGGCACTCAATTAGCCGCCTCTAACAACTGCCCCACCCCCGATCTCGACCACGATAGCGACATTGACCTTGACGATCTCCTCAAGCTAACCGACGCTTTCGCCAACGGCTACACCTCTTGTCCCGACTGCGACATTGCGCCTTGTCCGGGCAACAAAGACATCGACATTGACGACATCATCGCTTTCCTCGACGCTTTTGCCGCGCCCACCAACATCAGCACCATTCCTCACGGTAGCCCAGCTAACTTCACCCAAGCCACGGCTGGCTATTCACCTGACTCCACCTACGAATGGCGCTTTGGCGATTGCACTGTGCGGCGCGGTAAAATCACCCCCGGCACCGCTATTAACTGGTCGCATATCTACTCTCTGCCTGGTGACTACCAGCCAATTCTCCAAGTTACGCAAAACGGCATCATTACCACGATCGATCAACTACCCATCACTGTCACCCCCGACCCAGCCAATGCTACCTTAACTGCCAACTACACCGCCTACCGTCTAGCCAGCACAAATGCTGAACCGACTCATGGCACTTGTGCTGACGGTAAGGTGTGGGAGGAGATCGATTTGCAGGATGATGACACTGACGCTAGCCATGACCAGATTGAACTGGGTCTGAAGGTAAGACTCGATGCTCGTTCATCCGTCGGCCAGTTTGATCGTGACAGTTGGGGCCTACCCTACGGCGGTACACGAATCATACCTGGCGTAGTTGAATATCAATTTCCTGATCCGAATGTTCAGAGACAAGTAAGTTTGACTGTGCGAAGGAACAACCCCTATGTTTCTGATGTGGTGTTCAAGACGGTGCATGTGGCGACAAGTATGGATTTTATTGCAAGGATGTATCCACCGATTGATCCAGTAACTAACGAAATTATTTCATTTCGTGCCAATCAGAATTATGTTATTGAAGGCAATAAGGTTTGGTTGATGTCTGGCAGCAACGATCGTCTGGGCCTCGCTGATTTAAGTAATCCCTATTCTCTGCCGCGCATTCGTCTTATGCCGGTAACTGAGATCAGTGAGGTCATCCAAATGTTTTTGTCTGATGGTCTACTGTATCTTGCTCGCGGGACAAGAGGTCTCGATATTTATCGTGCTGACCCAGACAATTTTGTTTTACTTTCACACGTTTCTCCCCAACAGTTAGGTTCAACCTCTATTTCCCGTGTGGGTGCGGTCAAGGGTCACGTTTTCGCTCTGGCTGCTTTCAAGATATTTCCCATAAACATTACTAATGTTTCGAGCCCTATCGTTGGCAAAGAACTCCCCCTAGGCACTTTTCTTTTGGGCCATGTGCCCGATCTAATCCAAGTGAATTCGGAAGCATTAATCGTTCACGATGGTGGTACAAAAATGCAGGTAGTAGACATTCGCATCCCAACTAGTCCACTCATTAGTTTTGTGCTTGATATACCACAGGTTGTGGGTAGAAAAATGAACCTTTGGCGCAATAACGTGATTATTTCTACGTTATCCGGGCTTGTATTTCTGGAATATCAATCGCCGACCCAAATTAAAGAACGTTTTACTCTTGCCAATCTGGCCAGCGTTGGTGGATCACTAGGCCTCTCCTCGGTGGGCCGTCTTTACCTGCGGCACTATACTAGTGGTGGAAATGAAATGCTTGATAAGTACGATATCACCGCTCCTGATTCCGCCTATCTGATGAAGTCTTCCGGGTTTTTTACAACATCTCAGGGGCCAGTTTTGGTGCTCGATCCAGATGATGATGGCCCGCTTGGAGAATTCATATATCTGACAAGTGAAGCTTACGGATTTCAGTCTAGAACACCTTAATACCGAACACACCCAAGTGTCACCTTGGGGGTTTGTGCCACCCACTGTCAAGGATCGTCCTTGACAGTGCGCGCCGTGCTGGAAGTCGAACTTCGGGCGTTGCTTATAGTTTTGCTTTGATTATTTTCATTGTACCAACTCTTCACGATCGGAAAAAGTTGGTACAATGGGTTTTTGTTTCTAGTTAATCCCACTGGCAAGGACAGTCCTTGACAATAGCGCCCTTGGCCGCGGGCGAGCAAAAATCACAACACATTTTCGAGCCTCGTGTTGGAAGTCGAACTTCGGATGCGGGCATTGTCCCACTAATTCACGATCGTGCGGAGTTGGTACAGTGGGTTGACTATTTAACCGTTGTATATACAATAGTTAGTATGAATACTAAAACGGTTATCAACATCAAGGCCGACAAGCAGGTCAAGAAGCAGGCGCAACACATTGCCGAGCGTTTGGGTGTGCCACTCTCCACCATCATCAACTCTTTCTTGAAGCAATTGATTCGAACCGAAGAAGTGACTTTTTCTGTTGTCCCGCAAATGACTCTCGAGCTGGAAGCCACTCTAGCGGCCATTGAAGCTGATCGCCAAGCTAAGAAAAACATCTCCGGCCCGTTCACCGCCAGTGAGGCCATCAAACATCTTGCGGCGCTATGAAAATTTTCTTTCACCGTAACTTCGAAAAGAAATTCAAGAAACTGAATCCCAAAATAAAAAAAGCTTTTCAACTGAAGCTAAAATTGTTTTCCCTCTATCCCTTTAGTCCCGAACTAAATAATCACACTCTCAAGGGTCGTTATGCCAGTTATCGCAGTATTAACATCACTGGCGATATTCGAGCGATTTTTATCTTTTTGTCCGAGGATGTTGTTGAGTTTGACGATATTGATAGCCACAGCAATTTGTATAAGTAAAAAGACAGTTGTCACTCCCTAATCTCCAAGGTCATTTTGGCTTCGCCTTGGTTGCGCACTTGGTCGTAGCCGACGGCGCGGAGCTCGTTGTTGGTGGCCAAGTGTTCAATCGTGGATGGCCGGAAGGAAATTTTAAACGGGGCGGCGGTGGCGGAACCCAAGAAGGAATTGTTGAGAAAAAAGTCCACCTGAGCTAGGGGGAAACGTGATTCGGCTCGCACTTCCACGCTGATTACCTGATCTTTGGTTTGCGGCCCAGTGGGTCCAGAGATAGAAAGTACCGGTCTGTATTCCGGTCGATGGACGTCATCCTCGGTGCTCGGGGCAACGGCCAAGGTGCTGTCGGTCAAACCACGCGCCGCGGCCCAGCGACGCACCGGTTCTTCCCAGAGTTTGAATTGCGGATCAAGCTCGGGATTACTCGGTCGTGGGCCGTGCAGATTATTTTTGTCTAGCCAATACAAAATCGAATGTACGGCCGGCACCACTTTTTCTTGGCGTAATTCCGGTGGCGTGTAGTCAGTGGCCAGTTTGCCGGACGATTGATCCACAAAATAGTTTTCACCACCCTGCCAGATGCCGCGCAGAACCGGCTTGATGTCTTTCCGTGCCGGTAATGGATCGGGGAAGCGTTCGTCGGCCAGCTCGGGCATAATCTGACGGAAGAAGGAATTCCACAATGGTGCCACGATCAAGCCGGCCACTTTTTTCTCCAGTGGCGTGTTGTCGTTATTACCCACCCAGGCGCCGACGGCCACCTCGGGCGTGTAGCCAATGATCCAAGTGTCACGATAATCATTAGTGGTACCGGTTTTTACCGCTACGTCGCGGCCGGGGAAGTGGAGCAGGGAGTTTTCGCCAAAAGTCGGTGAGCGAGCGGCATTGTCGGACAAAATGTCACTGATTAGGCGAGCGGTGTTTTCGGGCAAAACGCGGCGTCCGCTGATGGCGGATTCTTCCAGCACCCGACCATCATTATCTTCCACTTTTAGCAGGCGACGATAAGGGTGACGGACGCCGTCATTAGCAAACACACCGTAGGCGCTGACCATGTCGAGGAGTGACACCTCACCGCCGCCCAGCACCAAGGGCAGACCATATTGATTGGCGTCACCCAAGTTTTCAATTCCCATGGCGGTGGCTGTCTCAATCGAATCGCGGATGCCGGCCAAATACAGAGCTTTGATGGACGGAATATTAATTGACTGGGCAAGGGCCTGTCGCAAGGTCATCGGGCCGCGAAAATTGTTGTCGTAGTTGCCGGGCGTGTAGCAACGGGTGGGGTCGGTGTCACAATTAGTGTCAAATTGAGTTTCCAGATCGAATAGTACGGTTTCCGGTGTGTAGCTCTTGTTAAAGGCGGTGGCGTAAACAAAGGGTTTAAAGGCCGAACCCGGCTGACGGTGAGCCAGGGTAATGTTGAAGTTACCGTCATTTTCGGTTTCAAAATAATCGCGCGAGCCGACCATGGCCAAGATGTCGCCGGTTTTTGGATCAATCACCACCATGCCGGCATTTTTGGCTCTAAACTTTTCTTCATTGCCCGGCGCAAACTCGCGAATAACAGCCTCGGCCTTTTTTTGCCATTCCCAATCTAGAGTTGTGGTAATTTTCAAACCGCGTCGCCGCACCACGTCGGGGCCATATTTTTCTTCCAAGTAGTCGCGCACCCAAAGCACAAAGTGCGGCGCTTTAATGCCTCGATCAGCCGCTGGCTGGAAGGTTATTTTTGTTTGCTGGGCGGCCGTTTTTTCTTCGGCGGTGATGAAGTTGAGGGCCAGCATTCGTTCCAGAACCAGATTTTTTCTCTCTTCTAACTTGTCGCGGTTGTTGCCGTAGGGAGAATAAAAAGTGGGGGCTTTGGGTATGGCCGCCAAATAGGACGATTCGACTAAATTGAGATCAGCGGCTGCTTTGCCAAAAAAAGATCGGCTAGCTTCCTCGATGCCATACAAATTACCCCCATACGGTGTTTCATTGAGATAAAGAGTTAAAATTTCCTCTTTGCTCAAGACCTGCTCTACCTTGATGGACAAGACCAGTTCTTTGATCTTGCGTGATATTTTTTTGTCTTGAGTTAAGACCGAGTTCTTGATTAATTGTTGGGTGATGGTGGAACCACCCTGGCGAAAGGAGGCGGTGCCCAAATTAACAAAAAAAGCCCGAAGAATGGCCATCGGCTTAACTCCATAGTGTTCGTAAAACTGGTCGTCTTCAATTGCTACGGTGGCGTTTTTAACAAAGCGTGAGATGTGATCAAAATCCACCACTTGTCGTTCGACATTTTCGTGCAGACTATAGAGCACAATTTTACCCGTCCGGTCATAAATTTTGGTTGACTCGGTGATTAGTCGATCCTGATTGAAAGAACGGAAGTCGGGGATGTCGAGCGTGGTGAACCAAAGCATCACGCTGCCGGCGCCAAAGAAGGCCATCACCAAGCCGATTAATAATAATTTTTTGACCATAATCCTATCCTAACACGTAGAAGCAGTCGGTAAAGTATGATAAATTCAAGAGATGGAAGAATTGTTAAATCGCGGCGTTGAGCGCCTTTACCCATCACGCGAGGCGTTGGCCGAGCGCTTGAGTCGGGGGCCACTGCGATTATATTGGGGGATTGATCCCACTGGTCCGGATCTTCATCTTGGCCATCTGGCGATGTTGCTTAAACTGCGAGATTTCCAAACAGCTGGTCACCAGGTAATTTTAGTGATCGGCGACTTTACTGCTCGTATTGGTGATCCCACCGACAAGTTAGCGGCGCGCCGCCAGCTTAGCGCGGCCGAAGTCAAAGCCAATTTCAAAACCTATCGGCGCCAGCTTGGGCGATTTTTGAATTTGCGTCAGACCGAGGTGATGTACAACAGTCGGTGGCTGGGCAAACTCAATGCCGCCTCACTCCTCGTGCTAGCCGCACAGTTTACGGTGTCACAACTTTCCGAGCGCGACATGTTTCGTTCGCGGCTCGATCGCGGCGAACCAGTTTACGTGCACGAGTTTTTTTACCCCCTGCTCCAGGCTTACGACTCTTGGCATCTGGCCGTTGATTTAGAATTGGGCGGCAATGATCAGACGTTTAATATGCTGATGGGTCGAGATCTGCAAAAAAATCATGGGCAGGAAAAATTTGTTATGGCCCTAAAACTCTTGACCGACGGCAGCGGGAAAAAAATGGGCAAGACTGACGGCAACATGGCACGCTTAAACGATGGTCCGGCCGCCATCTACGGGCAAATTATGAGTTGGCCGGACGAGCGGCTCGCGGTGGCGTTGGAACTTTTGACTCGCCTGACCTCGGCCGAGCGCGAAGCCGTTTTGATTATGCCGCCGCGCGACGCCAAGATGCGTTTGGCGCGCGAGGTGGTGGCGCTGACCGCTGGCGCCACCCGAGCGCGAGTGGCCGAGCGCGAGTGGCAAAGAGCTTTTCAGCAACATGGTTTACCAGCCGATGTGCTCAAGCTCAACGTGCGCCCCGGCGTACAGTTGGGCGATGTCTTGGTGACGGCCGGAGTGGTTAAATCAAAAAGTGAATGGCGGCGCTTGGTGACTGCTGGCGCCGTGGAAGAAATATCGGGGACAAAAATTGCCGACCCGAACCACTCATTGATCAGCCCCCTAGAGCTTAAGATCGGCAAGAAACGCTTCGCCCAGATTACACTTAAGGCATAAATAAAAGCCCACCATTTCGCCGCGGCGAACTGACGGGCTTTTATTTTTTTTACTTCTCTTATTCTTCTTCGTCGCTCACTTCATCGTCATCGGCATCATCATCGTCATCGCCGCCGACCTCCTTATCTTCTACTTCGTTCTCCTCTTCGGTTTCATCCTCGGTCGTGTCCATCTCCATGTCACCTTCCATCATTATATCGTCCATTTTCTACAAAAATTTAAATATAACGACCTTTAATTAACCACGGAGGTAATTTTTAGCACACCCAAATTATTTTGCAACCACCGGCGGCCGAGTTGTGGATAAAGCCAAGTGCGGGGTGTGGGCCAAGGCGGTGAGGGCAATGGCAATGGCATCAAATTCGTCATCATGTTTGATCGGCTGATTGATGGTGACTAAACGTTTAACCATGCCGGTGACTTGTCGTTTGTCAGCTCGGCCAAAGCCGGTAACCGTTAGTTTAATTTGCAATGGCGTGTATTCAAAAATTGGTAAACCATGCTGGCCGGCCAAATAACAAATTACGCCTCGTACCTCGCTCACCATCATGGCTGTTTTTTGATTACGCTCAAGAAAAATTTTTTCGATCGCCAATGCCTCGGGTCGATGCTGATTGAGCAGGGCGGTGAAACTCTGTCCTAGTTGTTGCAGGCGACTGGCAAAATCAAGTTGGCGATCGGTGGACAGGCAAACCGAATATCGAACCACGTTGCCTTCGACTATTGCCACACCCAGTCGATCATAGCCCGGATCAACGCCGACAATTATCATAAATTTTTTTGACGTCAGGGTGAGCTTCAAGAGCAACGGTGATTCGATTTAATTCTTCGTGCTCGGCCGGCGTTATTTCGGTCTCGGTTTTAGCTTGCCACCTACCGTCGCGAGAAACAAAGGCCCAGGTCACCGCGCCGGGCGCGGCTAGGGTCAAACCAAAGTCGCTAAGCAGATGTTTTATTTCCTGCCCAGTGCGATTTTTATTACCGGTTAATCCACCAATGATCATGGCTACACCGCCCGGCCCGTAGGTTTCGTAGATCACCTCTTCGTAATTTTCACCATTGGTGCCAAGAGCTTTTTCGATAGCGCGATCAATGTTCTCGTTGGGCATATTGGCGGTTCGGGCCTGCTCAATGGCGGCGCGCAGACCCGGTGCTTGGCGATTGCCGTCGGTGCGTCGCGCCTCGAGAGCGACGTTGCGCACTAGCATGGCAAACTGCTGACTCTTTTTGGCGTCACTGGCGGCTTTTTTATTTTTGATCTGCGACCATTTATTGTGCCCAGACATATTGCTTATTCTAATCTATTTTTGGTTAAACAAATTTGTTTTAGCGTTAGAACGACCCAAGTGGGCGTGGGCGGCCGGTGTGATTTGGCGGCCGCGTGGCGTGCGTTCGATGAAGCCCAGTTGCAGAAGATAGGGTTCGTATACTTCTTCAATTGTGGCCTCTTCTTCGGCCGCGGCTGCGGCCAAGGTGTTTAAGCCCACCGGTCCGCCATTAAATTTATCAATCATAACTTCCAGCACTCGACGGTCAGCGGCAGTTAATCCCAGCTTGTCGATCCCGAGCAATTCCAGTGTTTCGACCACTATGCTCTCATCAATATCGCGGCGTTTGATCTGGGCCAAGTCGCGGCAACGTTTGAGTAGTTGATTGGCGGCCCGTGGCGTGAAGCGGCTACGCGTCGCCACAGCCGCCGCGGCCGCGGCGGCCACCGTTACGCCGAGCACGCGGGCTGACCGATTAACAATCTCTTCGATTTCTCGGTTGGTATAAAAGTCGAGACGGAAGATACCGCCGGAAAAGCGTGAACGTAGTGGCGCCGATAGGGCGGCAATTTTTGTAGTGGCGGCAATCAGGGTAAATGGTGGCAGGTCGAGCTGGATTACGCGCGCCCCGGGTCCCTTGCCAATGATGATGTTGAGCACGCCCGACTCCATGGCCGGATATAAAACTTCCTCGATTAATTTATTGAGACGATGCACCTCGTCAATAAATAAAATATCGTTGGTTGCCAGATTGGTGAGAATTGAAGCTAGGTCGCCCACCTTTTCTATCGCTGGTCCAGAGGTGATTTTAATTTGCACCCCCAGCTCTTTGGCAATCAGGTAGGCCAAGGTGGTTTTGCCTAGACCGGGCGAACCGTAAAACAGAAGGTGTTCTGGCGGTTGGCCACGTTCTTTGGCTGCTTGAAGCAGGATCTGCAGATTGTTTTTTATGTTCTGCTGGCCCACATAGTCACCCCAAACTGTTGGCCGAAGGGCGCTGTCTAAAAAGCGGTCATCCAAGACCGGCGCCGGACTATCCTTATTTTCTCTTGACATCAAAATTCTTTTATGCTAGTCTGGAGGTGGTTACCAATTATCGAGACCCTAAACCTCTAAGCAACTAAGTCCTCGGGCTTAATCGGGTTGCCGAAGGGGACGCTCCGGTTTTCCTCTTTGCGGGGGTTGGCGGGGGCTATCCCCAAAGGCCAGCCTAACTTTTAATGTCATGTTGAAAGGTTTGCTTAGAGGTTTAGATTCTCGATATTAACCACTCTCGCCAGTTCGGCGAGCGAGGTGGTGCCAGCTAGGACCTTAAGTAATCCGTCCTCGGCCATGGCCAGTATGCCTTGCGGTTCGGCCGCCCGGGCGATTTCTCGCTCGCTGGGATTATCGACCAATAGTTGTGCCACGGCCGCGTCCATTATGATGGCTTCAAAAACTCCGATCCGGCCGCGAAAGCCAGTATGGTGGCAAGTGGCGCAACCACCCTCGGCTGGTGCCGCCAGCTGGTAATCTGCTGGCGGCGACCAGTCGGGTCGCCGCCTCCTGATGCCGGCGGCAATTTGTTCAACCAACTTTTTTTCTTCAGCCGTCGGTGGCGCCAGGCGGCGGCAATCGGGGCATAGACGTCGTATCAAACGTTGAGCCAGACTGATGTCTAGCGCCGAGTCAAGTATTTTGGCACTGACGCCGAGATCCACCAGGCGTGGGATAGCCCCGGCCGCGTTATTGGTGTGCAGGGTGGAAAGCACCAAGTGGCCGGTGAGAGCGGAATTGATGGCAATTTTAGCTGTTTCGCCATCGCGAATTTCGCCCACCATAATCACATCGGGATCTTGACGTAGGGCCGAACGCAGACCGTCTATAAAGGTATAATTTTTCTCTGGATTGACTTGTGTTTGATTCACTCCGGCCAGATGGTACTCAATTGGATCTTCGATAGTGATGATTTTGGTGTCGGGAGAATTGATCTGGTTGAGCAGGGCGTAGAGCGTGGTGGTTTTACCCGAGCCGGTGGGGCCGGTTAGTAAGAGTAAGCCGTTGGGTTTGCGGATTTGTCGCTCAAGGATAGTTTGCAGGTGCTCGTCGAGGCCGAGATTATCGAAGCCGATGCGGATGGAATCCGGGTTGAGAATGCGCGTGACGACCGATTCACCATAGGCGCCCGGCAAAATTGATACTCGGAATTCGATCTCGGTATCGGGCAGAACTAAACTAAAACGACCGTCTTGCGCGGCACTAGTAATGTTAAGCTTGAGACCGGAAATTAATTTAATTCGCGAGAGCAGTCGGTGATAGGTGGCCGACTGGAGGAAGGTAATGTCGTGTAAAACACCATCGAGGCGGTAGCGCAGACGCACACTGTTTTCTACGGGTTCAAAGTGAATGTCGGAAGCGCCGGTAACCAAACCGCCGGCCAAAATAATTTCCAGAATATCAGAAGTACCACCCGCCTCGGGGTTGGCGGTAATGGTGGCAAATTTATCTTTAAAACTATTCAGGTCAGTGATGGCTGACAGAAATTCTTTGATGCGATCTGGCGACAGATTAATCATCCCCGCCTCGGTGCGCGTGGCGTGAGAAATTTCCTCGTAGCGACTCCAAGCGCGCTCCAAACTGGCCTCCGATGCTAGGTGTAACTCCGGTCGGTAGCCCTTATCTTTAAGCCCCGCCAATATTTTTTGTGCTGTTTCTTGTTCGGGCGAAGTGGTGACAATATAAATATTTTTACCCACCAGCTTAAAGGCGGCCAAACGGCCAGCTCGAGCGTCATTTTCGTCGATTAAACGCAGGGCATCGGTATTGACGGCAAACTTAGTGAGGTCAATGTAGGGGAGCTGGTATTTTTGTGAGAGGATTTGGGCCAGATCTTCTGCTTCTTTATAGTGAAGTTCGTTAACTTTTTGTAATTGTTTTTCCTCTTTAAATTCCAGCATGTCGGCTTAATAACATTCCTATCATACTAATTTTAAAACACCTAATCATGGCAGTGGAAAAACAAATTGCTGTGTTAAGATGAGGCCATGGAGGTCATAATTAGCAACTTATCTGACCTAGAAGCATTTGCCGGGCAGGCGCTAGAGCGTTGGCGAGACCACCAGCCGAGCGGGGCGGCCACGGTAGTGGGGCTACGTGGTGAGTTGGGCGCTGGCAAAACGGCTCTAGCTCAAGCTGTTGGTCGGCGCCTGGGCCTGACCGCAGCTATCACCAGCCCAACCTTCGTGGTGCTCAAAAAGTACGAGATCAAAAGTGATTATTGGCCGTGGCGTTTTTGGTATCATCTTGATGCCTATCGTTTGGCTGGCTCGGCTGACCTGGAGGCGCTTGGTTGGCAAAAAATTATTGCTGATCCGGGTGCGTTTGTATTGGTAGAATGGGCCGAACGAGTGGCGTCGGCCCTGCCGGCCGGCGCGCACGAAGTGGCGTTTGGGGTGTTACCGGAGCAAGCTCGACGTATTCGTCTATCGCCATGAGTGGCAAAAAGAAAAAATTAATTTTACTTGATGCTCACTCGATTATCCATCGGGCTTATCATGCCCTGCCCAACTTCACTTCCGCCGCCGGCGAACCAACCGGCGGCCTGTATGGTTTGGTATCAATGCTGACAAAAATTATTTCTGATTTTTCTCCCGATTATTTGATCGCCGCCTATGATTTGCCCGGACCCACTTTTCGCCGTGAAATTTATGAGGACTATAAATCCGGTCGGCCGGCGGCCGACCGGGAATTGGTGGCGCAAATTAAACGATCTCGCGATGTTTTAACCGCTTTTCATATTCCCACTTTTGATGCCGCCGGTTTTGAGGCCGATGATATTATTGGCACCTTGGTGGCGCAAACAACCGACGATCTAGAACTGGAAGTGATTATTGCCTCTGGTGATATGGATACTTTGCAATTGGTGAGCGGGCGACGGGTGCGCGTCTTTACGCTCAAACGCGGTCTTAATGAGACAATAATTTATGATGAGGAGGCGGTGCGGCAACGCTTCGGTTTTGGTCCCGAGCTGATGCCGGATTATAAGGGTTTGCGTGGCGACCCATCCGATAATATCATTGGCATTAAGGGTATTGGTGAAAAAACGGCTGCGATATTAATTCAAAATTTTGGCTCGATCGAGCAAATTTACCTTAAATTAAAGTCTGGCCACGGGCCATTTTTAAAGGTTGGTTTGACCGAGCGCGTAATTAAATTGTTGGTAGCCGGCGAAGAAGAGGCTCTGTTTTCCAAAACTTTAGCCACTATTCGGCGTGATGCTCCGGTTAGTTGGCGCCAGCCCGCTTTGGATTGGCGCCAGGAAGTCAATCGCGAATCAGTTAATCGTTTACTGAACGATCTAGGCTTCAAGAGTTTGCTTGGGCGGGTTGGTGCACTGTGGTCTGATGCGTCGGGCGCGGCCACCGTGGCGGACGGCACACCAAACATTGTCTTTACCACTGAAGAGCGGGCGCGTTTACGTATCGCTGCATGCTTACTGGATCCGGAACGGAGCGATCCAACTGATGAACAGTTGCTGGCCGCCAAAGACAATCTGGCGGCGCGTCTCAAGGAGCAGGGTCTCGATACGGTTTATCGTCAAATTGAATTGCCACTTTGGCCAATCTTGGAACGAGCCACGCGCCGCGGCATTACGCTTGATCTCGATTACTTGCGGGTTCTGTCGGCCGATTATCATCGTCGGTTGGCCGTCGTGAGTAAAAAAATTTTTAAGCTAGTTGGCCACGATTTCAACCTCAATTCGCCCAAACAACTGGCGCAAATACTATTTGATGAATTGAAATTAAATTACAAAGGCCTCAAAAAAACGGCTGGCGGCGCGCGCTCGACGCGTGAGTCGGAGTTGGTTAAGTTGCGCGACGTTCATCCGGTGGTGGCGGAACTGTTGCCGTACCGCGAATTACAAAAATTACTTTCTACCTACATTGATAATTTACCCGCTCTGACTGACGAAGACGGGGTGTTGCATACCACGTTCGATCAGTGTGGTGCTACCACTGGCCGACTATCGTCACGTCACCCCAATTTACAAAACATTCCGGTCAGTGGTGAGCTGGGGCGGGCGGTGCGGCAAGCCTTCGTGGCTCGGCCGGGACACGTGTTAGCCGCTTTTGATTACTCGCAAATTGAAATGCGGGTTTTGGCCTTGCTTTCGGGTGATGCGGGACTGAACAAAATTTTTGCCACTGGCGCCGATATTCACGCTGGCGTGGCCGCCCGCGTTTTTGGTGTTAAAGAGAATGAAGTGACCAAGGAAATGCGTCGCCGAGCTAAGGTAATCAATTTTGGCATTATCTATGGTATGGGCATTAACGCCTTGCGTGAGAACTTGGGTGTTAGTCGACAAGAGGCGGTAGAATTTTATGATCACTACTTTACCGCTTTCGCCCAGATTAAAAATTATTTTGAGTCGATCAAACAAATTGCCCGACAAACGGGCTACACTCGTACTTTGTTTGGTCGGCGCCGCTACTTGCCGGCCATCAATTCACCCTTGCCGGCCTTGCGCGCCGCCGCCGAGCGCATGGCCATTAATGCGCCGCTCCAGGGCACGGCCGCTGACATCGTTAAGATTGCCATGATCAAGGTGGACGAGTATCTCACGACGGCCGGTTTAGCCGCCGAGGTTCATCTTCTTTTGCAAGTGCATGACGAACTAATTTACGAATTACCCATTGGCAAACTGGCTCGCGTTAAACCGGAGATTAAAACACTCATGGAGCAAGCGATTGAAACTACGGTGCCGCTAGTCATCAACGCTTCTTCCGGTACAAATTGGGCAGAGCTGAATTAGCTTTTAATCTTCGGGGACGGCGCTGAATATAATGATGAAGAGCAGGTGAATTTTTGTTAGAATTATTTTCATGTCTGATTATTATCGTCCTCAGCGGCAACGCCAGCTTTTCAACCCCGACTCAGTGGAGCCGTTTCGCTTGAGCCGTTCAAAAGTAGACCTGTTTCTCAAGTGCCCATTTTGTTTTTATCTCGATCGGCGTTTGGGTGTGGGTACGCCGCCCGGTTTCCCACTCAATCTCAACTCAGCCGTTGATTTTCTTCTCAAAAAAGAGTTCGATCATTACCGCAGTTTGGGCCAGCCACACCCGTGGATGGTGGAACACAAAATCGCGGCCGTGCCTTTTGTCCATCCCGACCTCGATCGCTGGCGCGAGAACTTTGAAGGCATCCGTTGGCATCATACGCCAACCAATTTTATTCTAACGGGGGCAGTGGACGACATATGGGTCAATTTGGCCGGAGAACTTTTGGTGGTGGATTATAAGGCCACGAGTAAAGACGAGGAGGTAACGCTCGATGCTGAGTGGCAGAACGGCTACAAGCGACAGGTGGAATTTTATCAATGGTTGCTGGAGCGCAATGGTCACGCGGTGGCGCCGGCCGCCTACTTTGTTTATCTCAACGGTCGCCGTGACCGCGAGGCGCTTGATGGTCGGTTGGAGTTTAGGGTGAAGATTATTTCTCATGCTGGCAGTCGTGATTGGATTGAGGTGACGCTTGGCGCGGCACGTCGCTGTCTTGAGGCCGCGGTTCCGCCTGCCGCCGCAGCCGATTGTGATTTTTGCGCTTATCGCCGGGCCGTGGGTGTCGCCTTATCCCCAGCAAAATCATCCGGCCAACTTGATTTATGGTCGTGATATCTTTATTATCAAATCCAGCTTAATGATAAAGGTCGAGGGCTTACCAGAATTAGTTGTCAGAATATCATGAAAGGTTTTGTAATTTTTATCATCATCGTCATTTTGCTGGTGATTGGTTTTGCTTGGTTGGGCAACAAAGATGAGGCACCCGCTTCGGATGGCAATACGGGCCCAACCCCGACCAATGATGAATTGGGTTTGCCGATGGCTCCGGCTGCGCCAACAGCCGCTGTGCCGGCCGAGACTTTGCCCGCCGCTTCAGCTGGTGTTGATGCCGGTGTGGGTGTTGAGGTGCCGCAACAGTAAGATCATTTCTCTAGATAAAAACCCCCCGCCACGGCGGGGGTTTTTGTTATAATCACGCCATGGGCCAATGGCGACTAGTTTCCTGGAACGTTAATGGTTTACGAGCGATCGAGAAGAAGGGTTTTGTGGCGTGGTTAGGTCGGGAAAAGTATGATGTGGTGGCTTTGCAAGAAACCAAGGTTTCGCGCGATACCAAGCTGAGTGCGGAATTGATCCAACCTGATGGTTACCGCTCGTCTTGGGATTATGCCAGCGAAAAGAGAGGCTATAGCGGAGTGGTTGTGTACAGCCGTCCGGTGCCCGCGCGAGTGAGTACCACTTTTGGCCGTTATGATATTTTGGCGCGCGAAGGGCGCATGCTCGAACTGGATTATGGTGATTTTATTTTCCTCAATATTTATTTTCCCAATGGCGGATCGGGCCCGGCGCGACTTAAATACAAACTAGATTTTTATCAACAGTTCCTTGATTATCTTGGTGATCTACGGCGCTCTGGCCGGCAGGTGATTTTTGCCGGTGACGTTAACACGGCGCATAAGGAAATTGATCTGGCTCGTCCGAAAGAAAATGCTAACACTTCCGGCTTTTTGCTCGCGGAACGGCAGTGGCTCGATCGATTTGTGGCCGTTGGTTTCGTCGACACTTTTCGTTTATTTCAAACTGGCGGTGACCACTATAGTTGGTGGGACCAGAAGACACGGGCTCGTGATCGCAACGTTGGTTGGCGGATTGATTATTTTTTTGTCAGTGCCGACCTAGTGCCCAAAGTTCGCGATGCTTTTATTTTAAGTGATGTGTTGGGCTCGGATCATGCGCCGGTGGGCTTAATATTAGATTTATGATCGAACTATGGTGCGGCGGTCAGGCCATTAGTCAGACAGAAGAAAACTTCAGCGGTGAAATTTTTCGTTTTCGCGGCCCCGATATTTCATTATTGGATTTAGAGCAGGCGATAGTGGGTGGCGATTTGTGGTCGCGGCCACGACTAGTGGTGTTGGAGGAGATTGCGTCGACGCCCTTGGCTCTAGAGACGGTGGTCAACCATTTGTCTACCATGGCCGCTTCACCTCATCGTTTTGTCTGGCGCGAAGATTCACCCTCGGCCGAGCTCGTGCGTCAAATCAAAGATGTTGCCGGCCGGATAGTGGAAGCAAAACCGCGGCCGGCGGCGAAAAATAATTTTAATATTTTCGCGCTAGCGGATGCTTGCTTGCGCCGCGATCGGCGGGGCTTGTGGTTGGAACTCTTAGCCGCGCGCGCGGCCGGTCTCCAACCGGAGGAAATTTTTTGGAAATTATTTTGGCCGATAAAAAATATGTTGTTGGTAAAAACTTCGCCGCTGGCGCCGGCCAGCTTGAAACCGTTTGTTTTGGACAAGGCGCGTGGTGGTGCGGCGCATTACCGCGCCGACGAATTGCAGAGTTTGTCGTGGGAGCTGGTTAAACTTTACCACGAAGCACATCTCGGTCGCCGCGATCTTGATTTAGCCCTTGAGCGGTGGGTGTTAGAGTTGTAGGGTGTGCGCCCAGCAGGAGTTGAACCTGCGACCGTCTGCTTAAAAGGCAGCTGCTCTACCAACTGAGCTATGGGCGCAATATTAAATTTAATTTACAACGGCCAATCGAAGGCAAAAAAACCGGCACCGGAGAAAAGCAGAGACAGACAGATGGCCGCCAGTAGCGGGTACTGCGACCCTCTTTTTGTTTTCCAGTCGCGGAGCGACCATAAACCCAAAAGGGCCGCTGCCGGTTGGGTGAACAGGCCGAGTGTAATCAGGCCGCCACCCAGCAGTTTGCAGAGACCAATTAATTTTTCATTAGACGTTTTAATTTGTTGCCAGCCACTATTAACAAAGACCAAGCCGGCCACTAAACGTAGCCCAAGGGGAGCCACTAGTCCAAAAGTCAGAAGCTCTGGCCAAGGATTTAGCATCTTGCTATCCTAGCACAGCTATGGTTACAAAGACAAAAAAATTTTGTTTGATTCTACATAACCTCCGAGGCGCGCATAATGTTGGGGCAATTTTTCGCTTAGCTGACGCCATTGGGGCGGAAAAAATATTTTTGACCGGCTACACGCCGCGACCCATTGATCGCTATGGGCGGATCAATAAAAAAGTAGCCAAAACCGCTTTGGGGGCCGAGCGGCTGGTGACCTGGTCGGGGCTCACGCGTCCTGGATCACTCTTCGCCACTTTGCGTCGCGACGGTTATCAACTGGTGGCTCTCGAACAGAGCGCGCGTTCAGTTGATTACAAAAAATTTCTCCCGACCGAGCGCGCGGCATTAATTATTGGCAACGAGTTACGAGGCGTTGATCCGGCCATCTTGAAGCAATGCGATACGATAGTAGAAATTCCAATGCGCGGTGGTAAGGAGTCACTTAATGTGGTGGTGGCCACGGCGGTGGCCTTATTTCGCTGGTTTGATCGCTAATTAGTGTTGGCATCTTGGGCAGGAGTGGGTGCCGCGTCTAACCAGACGATTTTTGATGACGATTTGGCGGCAGACCAAGCAGGGTTTTCCACCTCGACCATACACTTGAAGCAGGTCGGCAAAATTACCCTGTTGACCGTTGGGCCGACGATAGTCACGCGCCGATGTGCCTTTTTTGCTGATAGCCAGTTTTAATATTTGTTGAATGGCTTGATGCAGGCGAGCAGTGTTTGCTGGTTTTAAACTGCCGGCCAGCCGCGCCGGCTGCAGGCCGGCGCGAAAACAGCTTTCGTCGGCGTAAATGTTGCCGAGGCCGGCGATTAATGTTTGATCCAGCAGTAGGGCCTTGATTGGCCGGCGGGGGTAGCGGGCCGCTAATTGGGCCAGATAATTCTGGCTAAAATCTCGTGTCAGTGGCTCGGGGCCAAAATGCCTGATTAGCTCGGCTTGGTCAGCGCCAGTGAGTAGTCGGCTCCAGCCAAATTTGCGCGCGTCGTTGAAAAACAGTTGACCGCGATTATCAAAATCTAATACCAGACGAGTAAAACGATTGGGTAAATTGTCGGCGCCGCCGGCCTGTGGATGACCGCCGACGATTTGATATTCGCTGTGGCGGTAAATTAATTGGCCGGTCATTTTGAGATGAATGGTTAGAGTTAGATTGTTAGCCAGTTTGATTAATAAAATTTTGGCGCGCCGCCCCAGGCCGGTGACGGTTTGGCCGCGTAAGCTAGTTTGGAAGCGGCGCGCTGAAGTTGGCGCCACAGTTTTTGGCCAGAGTACTTTGACTCGCTCGATTCGCCGGCCGATAATAACCGGTTTCAACTCGCGCCTAATTGTTTCAACTTCCGGCAGTTCGGGCATGGGTTAGTTCTTCGCGGGCGACGCGGACGTCATCCCACGGTATTTTTTGGCCTTGGGCTGCCATGATGTAGGGGTCCGTGCCTTTGCCAGTGATTAAAACCACGTCGCCCGGCTGGGCGAGGGTAATGGCGCGGGCGATGGCGGCGCGGCGGTCGAGGATGGTTTCGTGGTTAGTGCGCTCGGCGCCGGCCGCCACTTCAGCCACGATGGCCACCGGATCTTCATCGTACGGATCCTCGTTGGTAAAAATTACGCGGTCACAATGAGCGCTGGCTAGCTGACCCATCAGCGGCCGCTTCCAGCGATCACGCCCGCCGCCGGTACCGCCCAAAACGCAAATTTTTCGCTGATCGGCGAAGGCTTGGTAGAGTTTGGTTAGTGAATCAACGGTGTGGGCGTAGTCAACAATAACGCGAAATGGTTGCGCTACTACTTCTTCCACCCGGCCGGGGATGACGGTCAGTTTTTTTATCGCCGCTCGGGTGGCATCATTGGTTACACTTAATTCTCGTCCGAGCGCTAGAGCCGCTAGCCAGTTGGCGCGATTAAAGTCACCAGGCAGGGGAGAGGCAATTTGCTCATTGTCGCGAGACGGATAAAATTTTATTACTTTCACCTTTGGCCCAGCCGTGGCGACAAATTTTTCACTCACAGCATCATCAGCATTAACTATCAGCAATTTATTGGTTTTGGGTGAACTGGCCAACGCTCGGGCTAAACTCAATTTGGCGGCCAGATATTTTTCCACTGAACCATGTGATTCAATATGCTCGGGTGATAAATTGGTAAAAATTAACGCATCAAGATCAATAAAACGGTGGCGAAATTGCCGCGCACCTTCGGAGGTCATTTCAATAATGGCGTGAGTACAGCTGGTCGTCACTGCTTGGCGGAGAAAACGTTGGAGTACTAGTCGGCCGGGCATAGTCATTTTATACAAATTGCGTTGGCTGGCCGGGCCGATTTTAAAACGAATAGTCGAAGCCGCGGCCGTGCGCCGGCCGGCAGTCTCCAGTAGGGCATTGATCATTTCTACCACCGAGCTTTTGCCTTTAGTGCCGGTAACGCCGATAACATACAGCTGGCGAGACGGGAAGCGATAAATCAACGCGCCAAGCAGGGCCAGTTTATAGTGATAAATAGGCTGGAGCCAACGAAACAGGTCAGTCGGGATAATTTTTTTAAGAAAAGTGATCACGATTTTGCCGGTCGACCAAGAATTTTTAGTGCTTCACGTAGGCGAGCCCGATCGTCGTCCAGTCCGGCCGGCAAATTCTTAATTGCTGTCCGAGCTTCGACTAGGGTGTAGCCGAGCGCCTGCAGGGCGGCTAAGAGGTCGCCGGTGGCGCCCAGTTCGCCGGTTTGTTCCAGTGCGCCCACTCCCACCTTGTCTTTTAAGTTAACAATGATTTTTTCGGCGCTTTTGCGGCCGATGCCGGAGACTTGGGTTAGGTAGCTGACATTTTCTTCTAACACGGCTCGGCGCAATGTGGCCGGCGGTGCCAAAGACAAAATAGCTAGAGCGCTTTTGGGGCCGATGCCCGGCACAGTAATCAGCAGTTCCAGGAAATCAATCTCGGCCTTGTCGGGCGAGCCAAAGAGATCAAGGGCGTTCTCGCGCACGGCCAGATAGGTCCACAAGGTTACGGTTTCTTGATTAGTCACGGCGGCCTGGCCGCTAGTGGACAGGTGAACGCGATAACCAACGCCTGCTACGTCGAGGATAACAGTTTTATCATCCCGCCAAGCTATTTGGCCATGGAGTCGGGCAATCATGTCGCCATTCTATAACTAAATTTGCCTCACCGCCAAATTGATGCTAGTCTTAGCCCGTTAATTATGCCGATTACTAAATCAGCGATTAAAGCTCTGCGGGTGGCCAAGCGGCGCCGTGTTTTTAATTTACATCGCAAAGAAGCGATGCGTGTAGCCGCGCGTGCCGCCAAGCAAACGCCTAGTGTGGCAACTTTGTCTCAAGCCTATCAGGCCATCGACAAGGCCGTTAAACGCGGCGTTCTCAAGGCCGGCACTGCCGCCCGGCGCAAGTCGCAACTAGCGCGGTTGGTGGTTAAAACTAAGTAAATTTCGTTGTGTCCCCGCGAGGAATCGAACCTCGATCGTGAGCTCCGCAAGCTCATATTCTATCCGTTGAACTACGGGGACAAGCTAGTGAATTAAATAGTCGGCCAGGGCCTCAAGCAATGTCACATCATGCCTGTCTTCGTCGAGAAAGGCAAGCAAATGCTCGCGCAATTCTTCCAATTCCACCGTAGCACTGACGGGTAAAATAATTTTCGGAAAAAACACTCGATCCGATTTGAGACTGACTTGCGGCGCCACCGGCCCGTGGTGGAGCCAGAATGATTGAAGCGAGTAAAAAGGATAGAGTTTGTCTTTAATCAGCACGCCGCCAGTGGTGATGGCGCAGGTGATTTCCTCGGGCTGGCGCTGGCTGTAAATAAATAGCGTGATGGTGCCCACGACCAAAATAATGGCCAGCAAAAAATTATTGAACCACAGGGCACCAACGGTGAGGGCGGCCGCAAGGCCGCCAACAACGAGGAACCATCGGCTCGACCGCGGTCGATGATGGTACTCGTGTGTTTGCCAACTAATTAACACTTCCGGCGTGGTCATTAATTTGCATCCATTATACAATAGAAGTAGTTATGCTTGAAGATGCACCTAAGCCAGCTCCCAATCCTAGTCCGTCACTTGATGAACTGATGCGCGCGGCTGAGAACGCTAGTGCCGCGGCCAAGCCGGCCCCCGGCGGTGGCTGGATATTTTTTGTATTGTTTTTATTTTTAGTGGCGGGGATTAGTGCCGCGGCCTATTTTTTCTATTTCGAGCCCCTATGGCAGGCGCCGGAGGCCGTGATGGTCAAAATGGCCGCGGCCGAGAGTCAGCTAACGGCACGGCAGTCCAAGCTTGAGTTGCGCGTTGAGGCGGTGGGTAAAAATGATCGATTGGCCGCCGCCGCTGGCTCGGTGGACAACCTTTTGCTTGCCTTGCGAGCCAGCTTTAACACAGTTTACCCTGATCGACATTCCGGAGTGGTGGAATTGGAAACATTTGGTCTACCATTTGGTGACTTGGTTGCGGCTACTTCGTCGTCCATCACGGCTGAGGTCGAGTACCGTTTGTTGGGCGCCGATTCTTATTTTCGTCTTAAGCGCTGGCCAGAAAATAACTGGTTAGTTTTGAATCGGGCTCTTGATGTTGGTTGGATTAAGCTTGATCCCATTGCCGTTGCTTTGCCACAGGCCTTGGGTAATATTAAGCTAACGGAATTATTGCGCGCTGGTGCGCGCCTGCCGGGCGGGAAAATCGAGGGTGTATCGGCCCATCATTTTCAAATTGAGGTTAATCGTGAGTCGTGGCAAAGGTGGGTGGATGGTTTAGCTGCTGCCCTTGGTCAGCAGGGTGCTTTGGCCCCGGAGGAAGTTGAGGAATTTAAAACATTGCTGGGGCAAATTTCTTTACCGTCGGGCGAGATTTGGATTGGCCAAAAAGATCACCTACCCTACCGTTTTTCTCTCACCGGCTTATTTAAGGGTTTACCTGACCAGCCAGATTATCAACTAAACGGTAAATACGAACTTGATTGGTCAGCCGCTAGCTATAATCAACCGGCGGAAATTTCCGCCCCGCAAGTTTCCACTCCGTGGTCGGAGGTAGAAGCGGGGAATTAAAACAAAGACGGAGGGGGTGAGATTCGAACTCACGGTCCACACAAGGCGGACTCCGGTTTTCAAGACCGGTGCAATAGACCACTCTGCCACCCCTCCTTAATCCATTTTCTCCCCTGACCCGACTTCAGGAAGTTCTCTCTTTTTCGCGCTACGGTGTAGTTAGGGAAGTCCTCACATTTTATCAGAATCCAAGGCCGATAAGCTTTTGTCGACCTGGTCTTACCGGCATTGTGCGCGGCTAGTCTGAGGGCGGGCCCATCTTCTCGGCTCGAACCGACATAAAATCTGTTGGCGCTTCTGCTATGTAGAATGTAGATGCAGGCCATGGTTTTTCCGCCGGAGGCGGACCCGCCTCTGGCGGGCAAGACCGGTGCAATAGACCACTCTGCCACCCCTCCAGTTTTATTTAAGCATCGGCCTCGATCGAAGTCGAGCTGGTGGCTGACGGTTTTTGCCGTCGACCCACAAAGCCGAGATAAAAAATTTCCAAGATGCCGAGCGTGTTAAGCAGTAGGATGGCCACAAACCAACCTCGGCGCTCGTCATGAGCTGCGCGCCACAGAGCCCAGCCCTTCCAGGTCAATGTCCAGATGGTGAAAATTAGAAGCGGTAACCAGTTGGCTTCCACAAAGGCATTAATTTCATCCCAGTGTTGCAGATCAATCATCATTCTATTTTAGCACAACTTGGTTACGGTGGTATGATGTGGGGGTGAGAATTCTGGGTATTGATTACGGTAGCAAACACATCGGCTTGGCACTCTCTGATCCAAGTGGCACGATTGCTCAGCCGCATAGCGTGATTGCCAATTCGTCGACGACATTGTCGCAAATTGTAAAGCTGGTGAGGAATGAACAGGTGGAGCAAATTGTTCTCGGTGACGCTCTCAATTTAGCCCGTCAGTCCAACGACATTACTGCGGCGGTAGTCAAATTTAAATTAGAATTGGAGCAGCAGTTGAATTTGCCGGTAATTTGGGAGCGCGAAGATTTAACAAGCGTCGAAGCTGATCGAGAAATTGTTGATGATAACAGTCATGCCCGCGCGGCGTCATTGATTTTGCGAAACTATCTGGAGCGACGGCCGTAATCGTTTTATACTAAAGAGTCATGGCTCATGATAAATTTTTGCGTTTGTTCCCGCCGCCGCATTATTTGGCGCCGGCGGCGGTGGGTCTTGACATCTCTGATCGGTCAGTTAAATTTGTGCGACTAAATTACGGGCCGGCCGGCCTGCGTCTCATAGATTATGGTGACGAGGCAGTGCCGGCCGGGGCCGTGGAGGCCGGAGAAATTAAGCAACCTGAAGTTTTGGCTAAGGTGTTGTTGGCCTTGAGTCGACGGGCCCGCTTTCGTCAGGTGGCCGTGTCTTTGCCAGAGGAGGAAGCGTATTTGGTGCGCTTGGCCCTACCACTCATGGATGAGGCCGATGTTCGTGGCAGTTTGGAATTGCAGTTGGAAGAGCATATTCCGCTCGCTGTCGCCGATACGGTTTTTGATTATGAAATTGTTTCGCGCGGAGCCAAGCTGGAGGTGGCCGTGACGGCCTTGCCGAAGAGAATCGTGGCCGCCTATGCTGGGGTGGTGGCCGCCGGCGGGTTGGTGGCCGAGGCTATGGAGATTGAGGCGCAAGCGGTGGTGCGAGCGGTGGTGGCTCAAACATCGGCCGCCGGTGATTTGGTGATGGTGGTAGATTTTGGCAAAACACGGACCAGTTTTTTTGTCACGCGCGGTCGGCAGGTGCTCTGGACGTCAACCGTCAACAACATTGGAGGGGAAGATATTACTCATGCACTGGAGAAAACACTCGGCACTGATTACAACACGGCGGAACGCTACAAGGTCGAACGTGGTTTTTTGCCTTCGGCCGCCAATCGCGAAACTTTTTTTGCGATTGTGCCGTTGGTCTCGGTGTTGCGCGATGAGATTAACAAGCAGTTAAGTTATTGGTTGACTCACCAAAGTGCCACTGCTACGTCGACCAATAAAATTGGGCGCGTCATCTTGTGCGGCGGGCAAGCTACCTTACCCGGCTTGGTCGATTATCTTAATTTGAGTTTAGGTTTACCGGTGGCTCTGGGCAATGTGTGGACTAATTTATTTTCGCTCGATGAATATATCCCGAGTATTAATCTTAATCAATCCTTGCGTTACGCAACTTCGCTCGGTTTGGCGTTGCGTCGTTTCCACCTCACTTCATGATTAACTTATTGTTGCCGATTGATCGTCTAGCTCGCCGCCGCGATTATCGCCGCCGCCGTTTTATTTTGGCCGGATTTTTGTTGGCAGTGCTCTTGGTGTTGGCTAGCTTGATGGTGGGGTCATTTTATTTGCGGATAGTCACCGAGCGTCGGCAGCTAGAACGAGAGTTGGCGCAAGTGCTGGGAGTAGTTGACGTGCAACGCTTTGATCGTTTGCGGGTTGAACTTGCCGAATCGGCGAAACGTCTCACCACCTTTCGCCAATGGCTGGAGAGTGATCATCGAACGGCAGCTTTACTAACTAAATTGATCAGCTTGCGTCCTGCCGGTATTAGTCTTGGGTCCATCCACTACTTACGTCATTCTGACGTGGAGGGGGAGATTAAGATGTCGGGTCAAGCTACGACGCGGGCGGTTTTACTAGATTGGGTGGCGGCGCTCAAGTCGGAGCCGATATTTAGTAATATTGAGTCACCAGTGTCGGACCTGATTAAAAATCGCCAGGTTGACTTTGATATTACGCTCGACGTGAGGGTGCCGGTTACTCACCAACCATGAAACTTAATCAATCAATTAGTCTCCGCCCCAGTCTGCTGGCCATGCTTGGCTTTAATGTTTTTGGTTTGGCTATTTTGATCGGTTTGATCTGGCTGGGGCAAAAAGAGTGGGGCCGTATTGGTGGTTTGGCCACTGAGATCACTATTGGTGAAGAAAAGGCCAGATATTTCCAGCGTTTGGTTGAGATCTCCACGGCCACGGCCGCCGGCCGCGCCACGCTCGCTAATAATTTTATTACCGACGATCGGCCCGAGATCGCCGGCTTTTTGGATCAGCTTGAGTCGGTGCTTGGTGGTAGTGGGGTTGTGTTTAGTGTTCGAGTCGTGGAGCCCAATGCCGCTGGTGGGTATCTAGACCTTCAGTTTGATGCCACTGGCAGCTTTGCCCAGCTTCATCAGTTAATAACTGTGATCGAGACTTGGCCCTTGGAAATTGTATTTGACGAGATGCTATTGTCGACCGAGGGAGTGAGTGCCACGGCGAGCACATCCACGCCGGCCACCCGACGTTGGCGCGGATCTTTCAAGGCTAAATTATTAGGTTTTGAATTTCCCAATGTTTAAACGTCGTTACGACAAAGAAAAAATTGAACCTAACCCAGCTCGCGACTGGCGCCGGTTGATTTACGTCTTTTTGGTTTTGGTGGCGGGATTGTTTGTTGCCGCCTCAATAATTATGCGCGGACTTGATGTGGGTGCTGGTATTGCTGGTCAAACAGTGATGACTCCAACATCGCTTGATCCTGATAAATTATTAAACCCCGACGAACTAGAGCGTGTTCTCCGCGAGTTGGCGGCGCGCCAAGCAGGGTTTGAGCGCCAAAAGAGTCAGCCATCTGTCATCGTTGACCCAGCGCGTTGATTGCCATATAGTTTGGGCACTTCCCCTCGTAGTTTAATGGATAGAACCAGGGACTTCTAATCCCTAAATGGAAGTTCGATTCTTCCCGAGGGGATCAGGTAAATTTTGTTCATGCGCGGTTAGCTCAGTTGGTAGAGCAACCCGTTTACACCGGGTAGGCCGGGGGTTCGAGTCCCTCACCGCGCACCAAGAACAAACAAGTATCAGTTTTTCCAATTTTTTGATGGGCTTCCGCAACGGAAGCCCATTGAATTTCCGCAACGCCGCGCGCTTCGCGCGCGTGAAGTGTCAGGTTCAACCCGAAGATTTTTTTGGCGAAAGATTTTTTAAGAGAAAGAGGGGCGTCTTCGTGTATTTCGTTAAGCATTTGCGCGTCTTTCAACCAATCGCGCAGGGGTTCAACCCAAGCGGATACCCCCTTTGCGACTTCGGCCATTTTCTCCTCCAACGACTTCTTGCGGGAGAGAAGGTTTGCCTTCTCTAAGCGGTATGCTTCCCGCTCAATATCTTGGTCAAGATATGCGTTAAGAAGGCGTTGGAGTTTTTGAGAGATGGCTTGTATCTCGGCTTTATACCCTTGAACGATGGCGGACGCGGATTGGATGGCTTCCTTCTCGTCCCTGTCGGACATCTTGGAAATCTCGGTCGCCCAATCCGGCGGCATTTTGTAGGGTTGGAGTAGATTTGATAGTTGCTTATCAAGCAACTCCTCCCGAATGGGCGGCTCGGAGCATTTGACGGCTTTATTTTTTCGGGAGCAACGATAATAGGTGTAGTGGTGAACATTCCCGTTCTTTTGGTATTTCGTTTTCCGCTCGGCGGTAATGCCCATACCACAAGTTCCGCACCGGATAAGGCCGCATACTTTCCCCTTGGATAAGTTGGCTAAGAGGATTCTTTTATTGTCCATAACAAAACCGAAGTCCACCGAACTTTTGGGTTGGCCGACAATATTTCGCATTTGGGGACTGGTAAGAAGTTGTCCGACTTTGTTTTGAACGGGTGAGATTATTTCCTTACGAAAACGCTCGTCATAGTTTTCATAATCATCAACCCAAAACATTTTTACAATCGGGTCTTGGATATTCCCGACAATAAGTTTCCGAAACTCGTTGTCCACAAGCATACGATATACGCCGAGCAAGGTTTGCCCGGGCGTGTCCATCAAAGCCAAGACGCAGTTGTATAAAATGTGTTCAAGGCGGGGACCCCAGAAGTCCCGCCACAAATGACGAAAAACAGAAATGAGCGATGAAGCGACGAGATGTTTTTCGTCGTCGCCTTTAGCTTCAAGAATATTGATAGCGACCGGATTTTCTTTGTCCGCAGGATTGAAATAGACAACTTCGTTCGTGCGAGTTTTCGGAATGTAATTTAATAAGTCTTCAACCAAGTCGCCGTGCGGGTCAATCAAAGCAACGCCGTGATTCAAGCGCAAGTCTTGAATCACCATATTTTTTAATAAGGTAGATTTGCCCGTTCCCGTTTTACCGATAATGTAGATATGATTGCGGCGGTCTTTCGTCTTTATGCCGAACGCCCTACGCTGTTCCCTGAAAGTCGTTTCTCCAAGCGATTCTATTTCTTCTAAATGTTGTTCGTCCAAAGGAGTAAAAACTGTTTCCCGTAGTTTCTTTTCCAAAGACAAAGGAGCGATTGCTCGCTCCTTGTCGTGTGCCTACAAACTTATTTATATGTCCATTCCTGCTTTAACCAATCGGGAATGATTGCCTAAAGTTCGGGGTCGGCTCGTATTCCCCAAGCCGTCCCGCCTGCGACATCCGTTTTGCCGGAGAAGCGGGGGTAATGAAACTTAAAAAGGTTATACAATATTATCGTGGGAAAAGTCAAGATTGATAGGGATAGGGTTTTATTTGATAGACCACCACCATCCATAAATCCCCACGAAGATTAGGAGACCTCCCACCCATTCTTCCCCCGGGTCTGCGTTAGCGAAAAAAAGAAGGGCGAAAAGTAGCGGAATAACACCCGTAATTAACGTGAGGCTATTAAAAAATTCTCTATCTGGAGGCCCGAAATGCTTTACCACATCATCTATGTGTTTATAAGCTTTTAACTGAACTTCTGCGATTTCTTTCGCTTTTTCAGTTTTGCTTGTCTGACTTCTGTTTAGGGCATTAACGGATTCTTGACCCCAATCAATCTCTTTTTTCTCACCCTCGTTATCCATCTATACAAAGTATAGATGGATTGGGAAAAATAAATCAAATCATTCTTTCGCGCTCTCGGAAGGGTGGTTGGGTGGGGGTATAAATGGCGACCGAAGAAAAAAGCGGAGCAGGCCGAATTGAAAATCGCCAAGCGATCTTTCAATGAGTAAAGCTGTCCGCGAAGTCTTTTTTCTGTCGGGCGCGAAGGACGCGAAAGAAAATCGCAAGCGCAAGCCCGACGATGGAAATCGCAACGCGATTTTCAACGGAAAGGCAAGACGCAATTTTCTTTTAAGTCCGAACCTTATTAACGGCGGGCGGTTTAGTTCTTCTTCAATCCAAAAAAGGAACAAGGGAATCCATACGGACCCCCTTGAGACCTTACCCATACGGGCAAGGTTCTGGGAATGCTATGACATACTTTCATATAATGTCAAACCTGCTTCTCTCTATCTTCCGTGAAAATGGGTCCTGATGTATTCGTTGGCTTGCCTAACGCTCATTGGTTGTGAAGCGGCGGACGCTCTCATATAAAATTCCTCTTTGTCTCCGTCTTTCAAGAATACCGGAGTTTTACTTTTAATTACCTCAATGACGCATACATCTTTCTCTTTGATTGGCATAATTTTAACTCTCAAATACTGGTGAAATTCTTTGCCGATATAATGGTTAATGATGTTGTTTAATTGGAGTAGAAAGCCGTCTTTGTTTTTATGGTGAACATCGGCATAATCATTTTCTATTCCGCTAATTTCACCGAAATCGTCCACACCAACAAACAACCTTCCGCCGTCCGTATTCATAAACGAAGAAATTGCTTTGGAGATAACATATTCAATTGATTTGCTTTTTCCTCCGTTTTTGTAGTCGTATCGGATTGATGACTTGAACTCCACATAGTCATTCTCTCCGCCTTTTATAATTTCCTCATAATTTATATCTTCGGTCATTTTCTTTTCTCTAAAGCTCTCTGGCTCTTTGGTAGCCAAAAGAGTTTCTCGTCTTACTCGGCTATCTCTCTCAATATCCTCTCGTCCTCGCAGATATTTTTTTCCTATCTCACAAGCCGCGATTTCCTCCGCAAATTCTTTTTCTTCTGTTTCCGCGACTTCGTGAGGAGACGGCAAATCAAGCGTCCGAACGGCGATAACTCCGCCGTCAACTTTATTTTTAATAACGCAAGCACGACTAGGCAATTCTTGGAGTGCTTGGATATAACTCTCCCATCCGGTCGGCTCGTTATAAATTGAGGCAAGAGATTCTTTCGCAAGAATGTTGGAATCGTCCCGTGAGATTCTGAAATATGCTTGAAGTCCACAGTTAGAGAGAATGGAAGCCCTTAAAGTCGTCGGCAGTTGAGCGAGATTTTGATGAGCAAGCAAAAGAGCGAGCCGATACTTGCGAGCCTCGCCAAGCATAGTTATAAAATTTTCGGTAGCGAAATTTTGAAACTCGTCTATGTAAAGATAAAACTTCTTGCGTTGCAGTTCCGGCGTGTCCGTTCGGGAGAACGCCGCCGCCTGTATTTTGGCGAGTAGTAAAGAACCCAACAAGTCAGCACTTCCTTTCAATCTGCCCTTATCCAGCTTGACGAGGATCAGCTTGCCCTCGTCCATCGCTTCCCGCAGATTGAAAGAGCTTTTTGGTGAAGCGAGCAGTTGCCGAATACTGTTATCAAACAAAAAAGCGTTTACTTTGTTGAGCGTGGATTCCGCCCACTCGTCCTGTGTTCTGCGAGGTAAACTATTAAACCTATTAAAATACTGGCGGCTTACGCCGTGTTCTACTTTTCCCAAAATCTTGCGACGCACTTCCGTATCGGTCAAAAATAGTGGAAGTTCGGCAAGCGTGAGATTATTTTGAATAAGGGCGATGAGGGTATTTTTCAACAAATCCTCCATTCTCGCTCCCCAAGCGTCGTGCCAGATTTTCTTAAACGCTTCCGTGAGTTCAGAAGCTATGGACGCGGCCGATTCTCCTTTTGTTATTTCAAGTGGATTGAAAGCAACAACTTGTTCCTTGTTAGTCGGGTCAATCAAAACGATATTCTCTTGGAGAAATTTAGGGTCGTCTTTGTGTAAGAGATAGAGATAACCTTTTATGTCTTCCGTAAGGTCGCCGTGCGGGTCAATTACGCCAAAGCCCAAATCGTTTTCTATATCTTGCTTGATGAGTGTTTCTAAAAATCGCGTTTTACCGCTTCCTGAAGCACCAATAATATAAAAATGAGTGTCTCGGACTTCTTGGGACACCCCTTTAAGTTGGTGGACTTCCTGCCCGTTCGTTTCATCTTTGCCTCCCGCCCAACCTAAAGCAAGCTCGTTAGGATTGGGAGCGCGAGAACGCACGAGCGGCTCCTGCGACTTAATAGGCAATACCGGCTCGGACTTCGGCTTCGTAAAGAAATTCCGAAGTTGTTTTACAAAATCATTATCCATAACTACGAAAGATTAACGAAGCCCTCGGTGTGCGTGTCCACTTTGGTGAAGTCCAAGTTAAGCTCGTTCATCATCTCCCCCAAACTGGAGGTCGTCGCTTGGTGAATGAGCGACATAAACACGCCGTATTCTTCCTTATCGTCCATCGTCAATTCGTCGGGACGCACACGAACCGGAGTCGGCTTTCCGGTAATCTTTTCGGAGAGTTTTGCTCCGAGCATTCGGCCGAGCCGTTGTCCCGGTCGCAACACCCTTTCCTTGCCGCCACGAGACGCGCGATTCAAATCCCGCATTTTGGCGGTTATGACATTCGGTAACTTAACGACCAAGAACCACGAAACTTTAAGTTGCCCCATTCGGTCAATAGCTCCTATCCAAACCTTGTAGTCAGGATACTTCTCGTGCATTACGGAAACAAAATTATAGCGATTGTTGGAACTGCCGAGCGTCGCTTCTTCTCGCATAAGCGTAACGAGCGGCAAGTTTAACTCCTGAATCTTGTGAGCGATTCTTTTGAGGAGTTCTTCGCCCCTGTTTCCCATTTGAAGCACAAGTTGCGACCATTCTTGAGCGATATTTTCGTCCCTAATTTCCGGTGCTTTGTTGAAGCTGAATAATCCCATATAAGATTTTATTAAATAACTGCTTAATTAAGGTCGCACGACCATACGACCAAGAAAACTTACAACTTCATTTTACCACTTATTCCAAAATCGTGTGAGATGTGTCGTCTTTCGGCGACTTCCAAATCGGCTCTAACAACTTTTTGGGGTCGGATAAATTATATTGAGTTTCGGGCGTGAATAAAAACATCAAACTTCCTTCTCCTCGCGGGTCACCGCCCTTTCCAGCGTTCCGTAAACTCTCGCTCCGTCCTTCGGACGGGGTGAGAGTGAGGACGCGGAAACGGGCAAGGCGAAGTTTCTCTTTCAACCTGTCGTCGCTACGCCACGACCAATATGTTTTTAATTTATTTACAAACCTTTCCGTCGTCATCGTTCCTCGGTCAGCTTCCACAAAAAAGTTGATAACATCTCCTTTTTCTTCAAGCGTAAAAAATGCGTCCGGCACTAATGAGGGATTTTCGCCGTGAACCGAATGTAAAAGATTTTTTAAATCTTGCCCTTGAAACCAGTGAACGACTTTTACTCCGCTTTGCTTCGTCGCGAGCGAGAGACAGACGCGGAATTGGGAAATCATCAACGAGTGAGCAATCAGGGGAAGCGTGCGTTCAGATTCGGCGAGGCGGCGATAAATCCCTTCGCGCTCCTCCGCGTTCTTGGAGAGGAACTCCGCTCCTTTGCGGCCGAGTGAGTAAACGATGTGAGTGGAAGGCAGATTGGCGGTGGTTTGGCTCACGGGACGGTCAAGATAGCCGTGCTGAAAAAGACGGGTCAGCCGTTCTTGGAGGTTGCGTTTACTTCCCTCGTGAAGCGCGAGAATCTGCCCAGAGTTAAGAAAACGAAACTCGGCCACATCGCGGAGGAGAGCGATGTCGCGGGGCTGCAATTTGAGGGGGTCGGCCACCCCAGAGCGTTGAAATGGTTTTAAGCGCGGTTTTGACATAGAAGCGTTATATTGTCATTATACGCCTAACCGACCCCCGAACCGAGGCCTTCATCGTTCCGTCCTTCCTTTTTCCCCGTCTTAAATTACCCCCCCACGACGAGCAAAAAGAAACAGCAGGACGGAACGAGAAGGCCGAGCCACCCAAACGCAACCCCCGCGACATTCGCGGAGCGGAGGCCAGCAGGCCGGAGCGGAGCGACCCTCTTTCCGTAGTGAAGTCGGACTTCGCTTTTGCGAGGAGTAAGGGGCAAAATCTCCCGTGTTTGTTAGAGATATTGTCCTTCTTGCCCCTTCATCCGGTAGCAGAGCCGATGAAGGGGTGGATGAAGGGGTAATCAGGTCTGATTTCTGCTAAAATAGGTTATGAAGGTGTCGTAAATACTCACAGCGATAGAACTTAATAGAGTGGTGCGTACACTTCCCGACAACCGTAACAGTCGCCCGTGGTAAAACAGGGGGCGTCATAAATGAATTGAGTCAGAGGTGCTGGCCCAAAGGAATATACTGCCGATCGACGCCAGTTTGGCGGCGGTGTATCACCATTTCCAAGGCCCGATACTGCGGCTGGAGCATCGGGGCATTGCCAACGATTGCAGGCCGCGCTACCGCATGGTGTCTGCCGATTCATAAGCGGAAAGTAATCTGAATCGTAGCGATAATCATTTTCCCACGGATCCACAAGATCAAAATTAACGTAGGGACCTTTCCATTTGGAAACATCTTCAGCTGTCCAGCCGCATTCTGGGCTTAGGTCTTCTGGGCACCGAAAACCAGGCAGTGGCGATGTTCTTAATCCCGCTTGGACGCTGTTAATAGAAACTTCCGGCTCGATCAATTGGCCCGGCAAGCATCCACAGGGCCACTTACCGGTATCATGTTGAAGTAGAGTCACAGCGTTTCTGATACTGGTTAGCTCTTCTTGTGTTCGAGCAATTTTTGCCTTTTCCCGAGCTTCGCTCATGCTGGCAATCACAATGCTTGATAACAAGGTGATAATCGCTATCACCACTAGAAGTTCGACTAAAGTAAAACCCGAGCGACGAAACATGCTATGATTTTAACATGTCCCTAACGGCCTCACAAAAATGGTTGGCAACGATTAATGCCCTGTATATTGCCGGCTTCGCCATCTACTATTTATCGATTCGGAATTACGAATTTTTGTGGTACGTGTTAGTAACCTCGGCAATAATTGGACTCATTTTACTTACTCTGCCTCGCACCAAGTTTGATAATTTGATTCTTGGCGGCCTATCGCTTTGGGGTTTAATGCACATGGCTGGTGGCGGCGTGCGTCTCGGTGGTCAAGTGCTTTACAAACTGCCGATCCTGCACCTCTTCGGCTCCGGCGAATCACTGGTGCTAAAGTTTGACCAACTCGTTCATTTTTTTGGCTTCGCCGTGGCGACCTTGGTTTTTTATCATCTGTTGCGACCATATTTGAGTACAACAATTAATTGGCGAGTGCTTTTTCCACTGATCGTGCTTGGTGGTATGGGGCTGGGCGCGTTCAACGAGATGATCGAGTTTGCCGCCGTGGTAATGCTCGATCAGACTGGTGTGGGCGGCTACTGGAACACTTCGCTTGACCTAGTTTTCAATTTCATTGGCGCGCTGGCGGCCGCCGTGGTTATCAATTATCGTTATCGTTATGCTCGAACCAGCGCCGATTTACGAGGACAGCAATCTTTTGGTTCTCAATAAACCAGCCGGCTGGCTGGTGCATGGCGCACCTCGCAGTGGAAGTCCAATTGTTGTGGCGTGGCTTAAGGCGCGCTATTGCGCCGGTTGGCAAGTTGGTTCGGATCCGGAACGATCGGGGATTGTGCATCGTCTTGATCGTGACACCAGTGGTCTCTTGATTGTGGCCAAAACCGACGCCGCGTTGGAGTATTTGAAGAGACAATTCCATGATCGACTAATCAAAAAAACTTATTTGTCGCTGGTTTATGGTGAGGTCAAAAATCAGATTGGAATTATTGATTTGCCGATTGGCCGCAGTCGGCGCCACCCGAGTCAGCGCTCGGCCGGCCCGGCGGCCAGTGGGCGTTTGCGCGCCGCCGTTACCAAGTATCGACGGTTGGAAACTTGGCCCGGTTACAGCTGGTTGGAGCTCGCGCCGCAAACCGGCCGGACTCATCAGTTGCGTGTTCACCTCAAGGCGCTTGGTCATTCCATTGTTTGCGACCACCTCTATGCTCCCGGGCGGCCGTGTTTGCCGGGCTTGGGTCGACAGGCTCTCCACGCTTGGCGCCTCGAGCTCGCCAGCCCGAGTGGCGAGCGTTTGGCGCTGGAGGCTGAACTGCCGGCCGACATTGAAGCCGCGTTAGCGGCGCTTGATTCTTTAAACAAAGCGTGATAGTTTGGGCTTGCTTTTATCATGACCGAGAAGAAAAAATTTACTTTTGAAATGGCGCCGCCAAACGCCGAGCGTTTGGCTCTAAATTTTGGTCCCGGGGCAACGGTGCGCGTGTGGCAAAAGATCAAGGAGGGCGACAAAACTCGCCTGCAAGCTTTTGAGGGTTTGGTCATTGCCCGTAAGCATGGTCGCGAACCCGGAGCCACCTTCATCGTTCGCAAAATGTCCGGCGACGTCGGAGTCGAAAAAACCTTCCCGCTTTATTCACCGGTCATTGATCGGATTGAAGTTTTGCGCACTTCCCGCGTGCGCCGTGCCAAGCTATACTACACGCGAGACAAATCAGCGCGTGAAATTCGCCGCAAAATGAAGCAAGCCGAGGCGACGATTGAAGCCAAGTAAGTTTTTTCAAACGCGCGGGTGGCGAAACTGGCAGACGCACTACCTTGAGGTGGTAGCGCCCGTAAGGGCTTGGAGGTTCAAATCCTCTCCCGCGCACCAGAATAGAACTTAGCGTTTTTTTGACTTTACTTTTTTTGACTCGGGGCTAAGATGGGGTCGGGCGGTTCTTAGAAAGCGAGGAACAATATGCCGCGAGTTAATACTTGTTTTGATCTGTTGGGGCCGGGTCAGGATAAAGAGATTCGACGGGTGATTAACGAAGAGGCCGGCACTGCTTTGCAGATTGGGGTGTGGTACGAATTTAGGCGCCGAGTGTATGCCCAACCGTTGGGTGCCGTTGTCGAGAATGGTTCGGCGCGAGATTCGCTGGTAATTTTTCGTCGCGCCCGTTACCTACGCCAACGTTTTGGCTATGCTCGGGTGCCGCCGGAATATGTTTTTGAACTGTTGTCGGGCCAACGAGTTTCCCTAATTTTACCAGCCCGAAACTTTTTGTCACCTTGCCCCTAGCGCTTGGCCCCATTAGGTCGAGCGCTTTTTTTATCTGCGCTATAATAACGGACATGCCGGAAGGAAAAGTCGATAATCAACAAAGTCAGCTCAATGCCATTCTCTCGTCTATGGCCGAGGGTTTGGTGGCCGTTGATCGTGACCTCAAAATTATCATGATGAATCAGGCCACTGGCGTGATGCTCCGTGTGGCGCCGCCAGAAGCTGTTGGTCAAGACGTTTTCAAAATCTTTTCTTTCTACAAGGACGACCAACCTTTGCCGCCCGAGGCGGTGCCATTGCGGCAGGCGATTGAGGATAAAAATATTGTAACGATCAGTTTGCTGGATAATATTTCACTCAAAACCCGCCAGGGCCGGATGTTTCCGGCGGCGATGGTGTTGGCCCCACTGCTTAAAGATGGCGAAGTGTCCGGCGGTATTATCTTGCTCCGTGATATCACTAAAGAAAAAGAGGTGGACCAAGCTAAGACTGAGTTCGTTTCGCTGGCCTCGCACCAGTTGCGCACGCCCCTTTCGGCCATCAATTGGTATTCAGAAATGCTGCTGGATGAAGACGTTGGGGGATTAAATGATAAACAAAAGGAATATTTGGCCAGTTTGCATGAGGCTAACCGGCGCATGATTGATCTGGTTAATTCTCTACTCAATGTGTCGCGCATTGATCTCGGTACCTTTGCCGTTGAGCCGGAGCCGACCGACCTTCGGGTAGTGGCCGAAAGTGTGCTCGAGGAACTCCAGCCCAAAATTCTCGAAAAAAAGATCCGGATCGAGAAAAATTATGATGTTTCATTGTCTACAATCATGGCTGACCCAAAATTGATCCGGATCGTCTTTCAAAACCTGTTATCTAATGCGGTTAAGTATACGCCGACCGATGGTGCGGTAACTGTCTCGATTACGCGTCGCGAGCCGGTAGCTTTGATCGCAGTGTCTGATACCGGCTATGGCATACCGGCGGCCGACAAGACCAAAATATTTACGAAGCTGTTTCGGGCTGATAACATTAGAGACAAGGAAGCGGAGGGCACGGGGCTCGGGCTGTATATTGTGAAGTCAATTATCGAAAATTTCGGCGGTCGGATCTGGTTTGATTCACTGGAAGGCAAGGGAACGACGTTTAGTGTGGAATTGCCACTGTCGGGAATGATCAAGAAAGCCGGCAGTAAGGGCTTAACTTAAATAATCATGGCCACGGTACTGATTTTAGAAGACGACATGTTGCTCCTGCGGGCGATTGAAGACAAGCTCACGCGCGAGGGTTTTCGGATTTTGACCTCACGCACTTTTGAACAGGCTTTCACGCAATTAGCTTTGCCCGACACGGTCGTTGATCTAGTCTGGCTGGATCATTATTTATTAGGCAAGGAGACGGGCCTCGATTTTTTGGCCAAATTGCGATCTGAGCCGCGTTGGCATGAAACGCCGGTGTTTATTGTTTCCAATTCGGCTAACCCTGAGATGGTGCGGCAATATCAAGCGCTCGGTATTAGTCGTTATTACACCAAATCGGATTTTCGTCTCGAACAAATTGCCGACGATATTAAAAAATTTTTACACGCATGATTACCAAACCACAACCCACTATTGTCTTGGCCGAGGACGATAAGTTTCTTTCCACCGCCATGGGTGACAAACTCGCGCGTGAGGGCTTTCGTGTAGTCAGAGCTCTAAATGGTGAGGAGGCCGTATCGCAAATTAAAGCTGAAAAACCAGATTTGGTTTTGCTCGATCTCATTATGCCCAAGAAAACTGGCTTTGAGGTTTTGGCCGAAGTTAAGGCCGATCCGCAGACTCGCGACATACCGATTATTATTCTTTCCAACCTTGGTCAGGAAAGTGATATTGACAAGGCGCGAGCACTCGGCGCGGCGGATTATTTTGTGAAATCCAACGTGGACATGAAAGAGGTGGTGGTGCGGGTTAAGGAGTGGTTGGATGGTCAGCCGTTCCATGCTTGAGCCGACCAAGCTACGTGAACTTTTGGTGTTGCCCGGCCATATTGCCGCCGAGCAGTTTGACGCCGCGGCCGCCGAAGCGGCCACGGCGGGCACCGACTTGCCCACCGTACTGGTGGGCAAGGACTTGATTCGTGATGCCGACTTGGGCCAGTTAGTAGCCGAGGCTTACGGGGTAAAGTTTTTTAATCTGGCGCAAGAGCAAATTGACGTTGAGACCATGCTCACTGTGCCCGAGGCCGCGGCTCGTAGCCGCGGCCTGATTGTTTGGCGCTCGGACAAAGATGGACTCCGGGTGGCCATGCGCGACCCAGACGATGCCGAGATGCGTCACTGGTTAGAGAAAAAGAGCGGCCAGCCAGTTCAGCGCTACTATCTCACAGCCAAACAATTAGCCGAGGCCCTCAATTATTATCGCGGAGAAATTAAAAAAGAAGTCGAATCACTAATTGCTCATTTGAGTGGCAACCTGATCGAGAGTGAGAAGGAAAAATCACTGATCGCTCTGGTCGACGCTATTTTAAGTTACGGCCACGAGAACAAAGCGTCCGACATTCATCTGGAGCCTTACCGTGATCATGCTTTGGTGCGTTTGCGGATCGACGGTGTGATGCACGATGTTTTGACCTTGCCGCGCGCGCTGGGCGAGATGGTTTTGGCTCGATTAAAAATTATGGCCAAACTCCGCACCGACGAGCATCGCGCGGCCCTGGACGGTAAACTGCAATTCAAATTTCAAAACGAACCAGTAGATGTGCGTATTTCTATTGTGCCGGTGACGGAGGGCGAGAATGCCGTTTTGCGTTTATTGTCGGAAGCCAGTCGGCGTTTTACCTTATCTGATTTGGGGTTGCAGTCGCCCGACGAAGGGCGTGTGCGGCAGGCGATAGACAATCCGCACGGCATGATTTTGGTCACTGGCCCCACTGGTTCAGGCAAAACGACCACGGTTTATGCCATGCTCAAGGTGCTCAACCAGCGTGATGTGCACATTTCCACCATCGAAGATCCGGTGGAATACAGCGTGGAGGGAGTGAGTCAAATACAAGTCAATGCTAAAACTGGTCTAACTTTTGCCAGCGGTTTGCGTTCAATTGTCCGTCAGGATCCCGACATAATTATGGTTGGTGAGATCCGCGATCGCGAGACGGCGGGGATCGCCGTTAACTCCGCCATGACTGGTCACCTTGTTCTCTCCACGCTCCATGCCAACGATGCGGCCACCACCTTGCCGCGTCTTCTCGACATGGGCATTGAGCCGTATTTGGTGGCGTCGACCGTTAATGTGGTGATTGGCCAGCGTTTGGTGCGCGCCCTGTGCCCCTCTTGCCGCGCTTCGCGAGCGCCCACCGAGGACGAGATCAAGGCAATTGACGGTGATCTGGAAGTGAAAAAGATTTTGGCCGCCCAAGGCCACGACGACTTGGCCAAAATCACTTTATATCGCGGTGGTGGTTGCCATGTGTGCCATGGCTCGGGCTATGTTGGGCGCATCGGGATTTTTGAAGTCCTTTTACTCACCGAGAGCGTTAAGTCTTTAGTGGTGGCGCGCGTGCCCAGCGATTCCATTTTAGCCGCCGCCCGACGTGATGGCATGACGACGATGCTGGAAGACGGCGTGCAGAAAGTTTTGTCTGGCGCCACGGCGCTGGAAGAAGTCTTGCGCGTGGTTAAGGTTTAATCTATCTCGTCTTTACACTTTTACATATCTCGTTCCCGGCCCACGATACATTACGGTTAATTGAAAGCACCCGCAGACTGTGTTAGTTTGGTGCTATGGATAAAGGTCAACTAAATGTTTCTTTGCCGGTGTTATTCCTCCGCGAAGCGGACCAATTTATCGCCTACACGCCGGCGCTCGATCTCTCAACCTCGGGTGGCACCATGGCGCAAGCTAGAAAGCGTTTTAGCGAAGCCGTAGACATTTTTTTTGAGGAAACAATCAAGAAGAACACCTTGGTTGATGTTCTTGCCGATTTGGGCTGGCAAAAATCATCTAATCGTTGGTTGCCGCCGTCGTTGGTGGGGCAGTCTTCACAGATGGTGAAAATACCATTGCCGGCCTAACATGCCCGGCCTGAAATCAATCACCTGGCAGAAATTTGAAAAATTTCTCAGGTTTGTTGGCTGTGTTTTTGCACGAGAAAAAGGCGATCATCGCGTGTGGAGTAGAGACGACTTGAAGCGCCCAATAGTTATACCCAAAATAAAGTCCATACCAATTTTCGTTATTCGCAACAATTTACGAGTCCTAGATGTTCAGGTTTCGGATTATCTGAAAATTTTAGAAAAGCTATAAATCCCCCCTATCCCAACCCTTTTTACGCTATTGACAACATCTAGCCATTGGGTGTATAATTAAGAAAGAAGTAAGGAAGTACCAAAATCACGTTGATTTTGGCCCCAGTTAGCACATTTACAAGAAAGGACACTGACCATGGATACCATGCTCAGGCAAGCACTTCGCAAGCATCGTGAACTGCGCAATCAGTTTGAAAACTGTCTTCTGGGTGAAGATGGTGATAGGTGGGAAGCTGAAGCCAGAAAGTTTTTGGCCAAGCGACCCTGCTGGTCCAACCTACAAGTCGGCGGGCAAGTGACAGAGCCTCGCCTCATCATCGACTGCGACGCCGACCCGTTCCTACCCGCTGGTTGGCGGGTGGAAGAACATCGCCAGGGTGGCCAGCTTGAGTGGACCAAGTCACTCATCAACCTGTATCTAGCCGACGGCCAGAAGAATGGCCAGTGGCTGGGCGGTCACGAGCTACGGGCAGTTCTCAAGAACCAGCCGGTCTTGAACGCCAACATGCTGGACTTTCTCTTGAAGTACCCCCAGCTCATTCCCGAGGAGTGGAAAAACGGGGCCGTCTTCTTCTGGGGAACCATTTACCGTGACTCGGCCGTCGGCCTCTACGTCCGCTGCCTCTACTGGGGCGGCGGCAGGTGGTTCTGGAGCTGGTACCCTCTCGGCGTCGACTGGGATGCCAGCCGCCCTGCGGCGGTGCGCGCAAGTTAGTACTTAGGACTAAGTCACCTAGAACTAGCCCTTAGACCCTTGGTCCGCCGCGGCGGAAAACGTATTCCAAAACGTTAACACTGGAAACCCCGTTCGCCGCGGTCCGCCACAAGCGGACAGGCTGACGGGGTTTTATTTTGTTGTATAATTTAGCTGGTGAAAAATATTGATATCAGTTGGGGTCGGGTTAGTTTAACGGATCGGGCGTTGTTGGCCAAACAATTGTCGGTGATGTTGGAGTCGGGGCTGGTATTGTCGGAGGCGCTCAAAACGGCCGAGGTCGCCGCCGCCGGCGCTCTTAAGCCGGTGGTGGCTGGTTTGCTTCGGGCCGTGGATTCGGGGCGCAGTTTGAGTGACGCGCTGGCCGAGCATCCGCGAATTTTTTCTGGCTTATTTGCCAGCGCGGTTTTTGCCGGCGAGAATTCGGGCACCCTGCCGGAGAATTTAAAAAATGTGTCGCGAGCGTTGGAGCGCGAGCGCGACTTTCGTTCCAAGGTGCGCGGGGCGATGATTTACCCAACCATCGTTTTGATCGCCACCTTTATTCTCGGCCTAGCACTATCATTTTTTGTTTTGCCCAAAATCACGCCATTGTTTGAGGGTTTGGCCGTTGAGTTGCCGCTCACCACTCGCTGGTTGATCGCTTTTTCCAACTTTGTTCAGGCTCACGGTTTGGCGACGGTGATTGGTTTAGCCGCGGGTTTGGCCGCGCTTTCATATTTAGCTCGGGCCAGGTGGATGGAGCCATTGACTCATCGGCTCTGGCTCCGTTTGCCGATTGTTGGTCGGCTGGAGCGCGAGGCCAACTTGGCTCGTTTGGCCGGCACCTTGGGCTCTTTGCTCAAAAGCGGCGTGCCCATCGATCAGGCGTTGGGTATTGTGGAGCGGGCGCTGGGTAATTATGTGTATCGGCGAGCGCTGGCGCGAGCCGCGGCTATGGTTGGCCGTGGCGACAAACTTTCATCGGGCTTGATGGAGCGGCGTTTGTTCCCGCCAATTTTTGTCAGCTTGATCGGAGTGGGTGAGGAGTCGGGCAAGTTTGAGGAAACATTGCAATACCTGTCGGAATTTTACGAGGCGGAGTTAGACAAAACCACCAAGTCTTTAGCCACGGCCATTGAGCCGGCCCTACTCTTGGTGATCGGTTTGGTGGTGGCGGTGTTTGCCCTGTCGATCATCACGCCGATTTATGAGATCACCGGCAATGTTAAGCGCTAAAGCTGGTTTTACTTTGTTTGAGTTGTTGCTGGTTCTGGCTATTTTTTTGCTTTTGGCCACGGCCAGTTTACCCATTTATCGGCGCTGGCAAACCGATGCGCAAGTAAATGAGTCGGCCGCCCAGTTATTATCGAGCTTGCGTTTGGCGCGCTCACGCAGTGTGGCTGGTGATCATGGCTTGGCCAGCGGCGTTTATTTAGATGTCAATCCAATTGGCCCGGATCGCTATGTTGTTTATCGTGGCTCGTCATTTTCCGCACCGGGTCGTGACACCAGCGCTGATCAGATAGTAAATTTATTACCAGTATTAACTCTGGGTAGCGATCTGCCCTCGCCCGATATTAACTTTAGTCGCGGTTTGGGCCTGTTGCCGGCAGCCGGGCAAATTACTCTTGGGCATCAGGTTTATGGAACGCGGTCGATTAGCGTTAATCAATTTGGTGCGGTGACAGAAAATTAAGGTCATGAACCATTCTCGCGGTCAGGGGTTATTGGAAGTAATTTTAGCCCTCGCCATTTTTGCTTTGTTAGCCAGCGCTCTCACCAGCATGTTGCTCGGTAGTTTTGATGCTTTGGTTTATGGCGGTGATTATGGTCGGGCCGAGTTTTTAGCTCAAGCCGGCTTAGAGGCGGCGCGCGGCGTTCGCGAGGGGGCGTGGAATGAACTAATTAATAATTCGATTGACATTGTTGGCCCGTTTACCCGCACTCGCACTCTGGCGCCGGTTTGTCGCACGGCGCTTCACGACATCGCCACTTGCCCGGCCGCGTATGATGATCTCGAGAGCAAGCAACTGGAGGTTAAGATTGGTTGGACGGCGCCGTCTGGCGCCGCGGCGGAAGTTGGTCGTCTCACCTACTTAACCAATTGGGACTCGCGCGATTGGGAGCAAACCGATTGGTCGGGCGGAGCGGGTCAGGGCGTGTGGTCAGATTCGACTCGTTATTTTAGTGATGATGGCAACATCGATTTTTCCACTGTCGGTGAGATCAAGTTGCGCGCTCTGCCGGCCAGTTGGGGTTTGCAAGCTGACACCGGTGCTCAAACTTGGAATGATATTTACATGCTGTCGGGGGAGGATGGTTTTGTGGTTACCTCGGGCGGTGTTATTTGGCGGTTGACGACTGATGTTTGGTCTTTGGCCCGAGATACGGGTAATGAAATTTGGAACGACATAATTTGTCTCTCGACCAGTAATTGCTGGGCGGTGGGTAATTCTGGGGCCACGGTTCATTACACTGGGGCGAGCTGGAATGAGTTGGTTGTGCCATCGCCCGCCAACATGATGGCGGTTTATGCTGTTTCTTCGACCGATATTTGGGCGGCTGGCGCCTCCGGCCGCCTTTGGCATTACAACGGCTCGGCCTGGTCACTTTCCATTGATACTGGTGGTGAGACTTGGAATGACATTGCCTGCTCCTCGACCAATGATTGTTGGGCTGTTGGTAATTCCGGGGCCTTAGCGCATTACACTGGCAGTTGGAGCGAAGCGACGGTGCCGTCAGTTGCTAACATCAACTCGGTGTTTGCCGTCTCGGTGAATGATGTTTGGGCGGCTGGCGCCTCCGGCCGCCTTTGGCATTACAACGGCTCGGTGTGGGAACTTTACACCACCACAGGTGGCCAGACTTGGAATGATTTACACCTGACTTCGGCCAGTGATGGTTTTGTGGTTGGTTCTGGCGGCAATATTCGTCGTTGGTCTGGTTCGGCTTGGAACAACGTCACGCCCACTGGCACGAGCCAGAATTTGCTCGGCGTTTATTGCGTATCGGCGGCGGATTGCTGGGCGGCGGGCGGCTCGGGCCAGATTGTTCGTTTTGTGAGCGGCGGTTACGTGGGCGCGGGGTCATTGCAATCATCATCTTTTTCTCTCGGCAATCCGTCGCCGGTGCAGGTGATTGATTGGGACCAGACAATTCCAGCCTGTTCACCGGCCTGTACGGCTCGTTTCCAGCTGCGCACTTCGACTGACGGATCGAGCTGGACGCCGTGGTCTGGCGCTGGCGGCTCGGGCACCTACTTCACCAATGCCATTGGCACCTTGGTGGATCAGGCGTTGAATGGTGGGCAATGGGTCGAATATCGGTTGGAGCTGGCGGGTGATGGTTTGACCACGCCGGCGGTACAGGCGGTGAGAGTTAATTATAAATGATGAACAAACGGCGCGGCTTTACCTTAATTGAGTTTGTAATTTATATCGGCATCTTGGCCTTAATCGCCACCAGTCTGACTTATTTTTCTCTCAATGTTTCTTTAACGACCGACAAAAATCATCGTCTGGCTGACACGCAGTGGCACCGACGTTTTTTGCTTGATTTGTTGTCGCAAAAAATTCGTCAGGCCGCGGCCGTCACGGCGCCGGCGGCCGGCGCATCGGGCAGTACGCTCGCGCTCGACATGCCGGCGCCGGCGGCCGACTTGGAATTTAGTCTCACGGCTGCGGGTGTGATGGTGGTGCGCGCGGGCGGCGGGCCGCCCATCAACTTATCAGCGCCGGCGGTGAAAATTACTAATCTTAATTTTACCAATTTGGCCGCGGCCGGCGAACGTGACCACATCCAGGTTTCCTTTATTTTGGCTAACGATCAGCCGGCCGAGACTAGCGTCAGTCGACGACCATGACAATGCCACAGCACGCAACTCGAGGTTTTATGGCCTTGCTCACCGTGATCGTGCTCGGTGCGGCATCACTCTTGATGGCTGTGGCCTCGGCCCGCATTGGTCTTGATGAGCTGGAAGCTGGCTATGTTGAGAATGGCGGCCAAGAAGTTTTGGCCGCGGCCGACGGTTGTTTGGAAGAAGCTCTGCGTCGATTAGTGATTGACGAAAATTACGGTTTACCCACGGCACCGATCAATTTAATAATCGGCTCCAGCTCTTGTATAATAGAAGTGGCAGATCAGGGCGGGGGTGGGCGTGTGGTAACCGTCACGGCGGTTCGCGGTGATTTCACAAAAAAAATTGAGGCCACACTGGCGGTGGTTGGCGGAGTAGTAACCTTAAATTCTTGGCAAGAGAAGTCTGATTAATGCTTAATTGGTTTGTTAAAAAAGCGGTTGGATTGGATGTTTCTGACCGGTCGATAGAAATTTTGGAGCTGTCGCGTTGGGGGCGACGGTTAACTGTCTCGGCCGCTGGTCGAGCGCTCTTACCGGCCGGCGCGGTAATTGCTGGTCGGATTAAAGACAGTAAAAAATTGGCCGCCACCCTAGCCGC
>ERZ1292625.9-Hain-H41-01um-R1-9-length-412895-cov-9_pt1 | contig 84686 bp, 74 predicted proteins | sample MGYA00564400_ERZ1292625 | MGnify/ENA primary metagenome ERZ1292625 (study PRJEB36523, sample SAMEA6512639) | groundwater metagenome | collected 2019-01-08 | study: AquaDiva: Metagenomics assemblies of 32 groundwater samples | reverse complement strand
CCTCGCCCCGCTTCAACCCCCAAACCAACCAACTCTGGCAAACCTCCAATTTTGCTTGACAAATTACGATTTAATAGTATTGTTTCGCTAATCCTCTAACCACAGAAAAGGAGTGTTCCCATGTCCGAACAATATCGGAAAAACGTCCAAGCCATGTGCGACCGTCTCGGTCTCTCCAACCCCATCCGTGAAGAGGATATTCATATTGCACGCATCGTTTTCATGGCGCCGTACGGTAAAACAACAATTATTTACGGCACCGATATGAACCGAGCAGGCCGCCTGTTTTTTCAAGAGAAATTTTCCGGACCTGATTTTCGTGTTAACAGCGTTGATATCAGTGCCGAATTTCGAGAAAAGGCACGTGAGCACTTCGCTGAGCTTTGGGACGATGCCGAAGAGGCGGGACGCACCTTGATTGTCGCCTTTAAGACGGCCATCAGGATTAGCCCAGGGTGGCACTACTGGAGTCATAACCTCTAATTACTTGCCCCACGGCGACGGAAGCCCCGTCCATCGCGGGGCTTTTTCGTATATAATTATTATCGTATGAAAATTATTTTGCTAGTGATTGGCGGAGCTATTCTCCTAATGATATACAACGCCCACCTCGGCGGCACCCCTTTTTAAAGTATCACTATCTCTCTTTTCTATGTATCATCGATGGTACATGGAAAACTTTTAGGAACAAAACTTTGCGGTTATTTTCTTTTTTTGGACTTGACTGTACTATGTTCACATTATGGACAAATACGTTGTACTAGAAAAGGAAGTTGGGGAGACGCCGCTTTCATGTGCCGAGAAGTGGCGAGCTACACAACCGGAATTCGCTGACGTCCCTCTCTCCTATGCCGGCCGTCTAGATCCAATGGCCTCAGGTAAACTCCTTGTGCTGATTGGAGAAGAATGTAAGAAACAAAGTGACTACCACGGACTCGACAAAGAATACGAATTCTCCGTATTGTTTGGTATTTCATCTGACACACAAGATGTCCTCGGTCGGTTGAAAACAAATAATTCTGACTCTAATAGTACTGTTAACAGTACTATAGAACTGGCGGAAGTAGCGGACTCTCTCATTGGTGAATTCACATTTTCGTACCCACTTTTCTCAGCGAAAACTGTAAAGGGCAAACCTCTTCACATGTGGACACTGGAAGGTCGATTGGATGAAATTGAAATCCCGACCCGTACTTCAGAAATTTACGAACTTGAACTGACTGAGATTGAAACCAAACCGCGACAAGAAGTAGCGGCGGCGGCACTGCAAAAAATTAACACTATTCCTGAAGTCACGGACCCCCGCAAGGAGCTTGGAGCTGACTTCCGCCGCAAAGACGTGCGAGCCGACTGGCAAGACGTTGCCACCGACTATTCCCTGCCTACGCAATACACCATCGCCCACTTCCGCTGTGTCGCCTCCTCAGGCGCCTATATGCGCACCTTAGCGACCACTATTGCCTCCAAGTGCGGCACAACCGGCCTGGCGTACCATATCCAGCGCACTAAAATCGGCAATTTTGACAAGCAAAATAGGCACTGGAGTAAAGAATACTAGCGTTGACCTTTTGGGTCCATTCTGGTACAATCGCCGCACTATGTCACAGGATTTACTTATCAAAATGGTGTCAGTGGGCGACAAAAATGGCGTTGGTAAAGGTCATACCTATTACACTCGTTTCAATAACAAGAACAAGAAGAACCCGAGTCAAAAGTACGAGGCAAAGAAATTCAACCCCGTCTCTCAGACTCACTGCGTCTACAAGCAAAAGAAATAACAAAAAGTGCCACCTTAAGGTGGCACTTTTTGTTATTTAGACTGTTGGCTATAACTTTCCTTGGGAAGCAAGTGAATTTTCTTTGCAGTTCTGAAGGAGCGCCTTCTGTGAAGCTTCGGCATTTTCTTTCTTTCCTCCCCAGGTTCGGAGCATTGGTTCTTCAATAGCACGCGAGAATGAATAAGTGATTGGCCAGGGTTGTGGACCCATCTTTGCAATGGCATTTAGATTCTCCGTTGAACGCCTTGGTGTTTGTCCACCTGACAGAAATACAATACCAGCGACTTCGTGCGGGACTGACATATGGAAAGTACGCAAAGTGGCCTGAGCGACTTGCTCAGGAGTCGAAACTTCAGAGTTCTTGCTTCCAGCTAGGACCATGGAAGATTTAAGTATAAGGCCACTCAAATCAACCTTGTACTCCATGAGAGTTTGGAAAAGAATCTGTAGAGCATGGGTAGTTACCATTTCTGCTTTCATAAGCGTGTGGTCACCTTCAAATATAACTTCTGGCTCGACGATTGGGACAATCCCCGCGTCTTGTGCTAGCTGTGCGTAACGAGTCATCATGAGGGCGTTAATCCTGATTGCTGCATCGGTCGGTAACTCGTCTTCGTCAATCGTGATTACCCAACGCCACTTGGCGAACCGGGCGCCCATTTCATAATACTCAGCAAATCTTTTATCAAGATCATCAAGCCCTTGGGTAACTACTTCGCCCTTAAAACCTTGTAAGTCCTTAACACCAAGATCTACTTTAATCCCTGGGACAATCCCTCGGGCCAGCAGTAAATCTGCAAACGGAATTCCCTCACTGGTTTCATCACGAACAGTTGAATCGTAAAAAATCACGCCAGAAATATATTCCTCAATACCAGCTGTACCAAGCATAATCTCGCGCCACTCACGGCGGTTTTCTGGTGTGTTTGGTAGATGTACCATTTCAAGACGCTTTTGTGCTGTGGCGTCGCTTTCATCCGCCGCCAAAATTCCCTTTCCTGGTGCTAAAAGTGCAGCCGCGATTTCATAGAGCTTGGTATTTTTTTTCATACTTCCATTAGTGTAACAAAATGCCGTGCCAATGGCACTACATTTTTACTTTACGTGTAGATAAACTTACGAGCGAATCTTCCAACCAATTTTGAATAGATGTGTGAGTAAGCCTCCTAGTCCAAGTACTAGTGCAAAGATTATACAGAGTCCAGCGAATGTATTTGCTTCTGAGTACCCAATCATAGAGCTACGGACGCCGTCGGCAAAATAAAAGAACGGATTGAGGTAGGTAATGGTAGCGGCCAGTGGTGGTAAGAAGGTCACTGAGTAAAACACGCCACCAAGGTACGTCAGCGGCGTAATCACAAATGTGTTTATCACCGTCAGTTGCTCAAAGCCTTCCGCCCACAGGGCGACAATAATACCCAGCATAGCGAAGATGGCTGAGATAGCAGCTATATAGAAGACAAATGCCAACGGGTTTACCAGCGAAACGGCACCAAACAAGATTCCGACCGCCAGAATAAGGAACGCGACCATAAGGGACCGCACGACCGCGCTGCCCACAAAACCGACCAGCATTTCAAAGTATGAGAATGGCGCAATCAACATTTCTTCAATCCCACGGGTAAAGCGCATGAAGTACAAGTTAGAAGACGCGCTGGCAAACGACGCATTTACAATTGAAAGCATCAAGATACCAGGAAACACAAAGGAGATGTACGGCACACCAGCAAAGTCTTCAATTTTAGTTCCAATCACCGTTCCAAAAATAAATAGGTAGAGTGCAGCTGAAATTACTGGCGCTAGTAGTGTTTGAACAACTACTCGCATAGTACGCTGCACTTCTCGCCTGAACATTGTATAGAGACCTACCCAGTTTGTATGCATATTATTTTTTTCCTTCATTATCTGCGCGGGTAATTTCCAAGTAACGCTCTTCGACCGTCTTACCGTCTTTCATAAATTCTTCTTTGGTACCTTGCGCCACAATCTTGCCGTGATTAATAATCGCAATCTCATTGCAAAGGTATTGAATTTCTTCTAGATAGTGCGAGGTGAGAATAATCGTCTTACCGCCTTCATTCATTTCTTTGAGGTACGCCCATAAGTCTCGACGTTGCTCGACATCGACTCCGGCAGTTGGCTCATCTAGAATCAGCAGGTCAGGAGTGTGCACCAAAGCGCGACCAAGCATCGCTCGACGCTTGAGGCCTCCCGACAGTTTTTGGAATTTCACAGTGCGGTGTTCCTCTAAATCAAAGCGCTTGATTAAGTCATCGATTCGCTTCCATCGCTCATCATGCGGAATGGCGTAATACCCACCCATAAAATCCATTAGTTGTTCTGGCGTCGCAAAAATATCAACGTTAAACTCTTGGGGTGAAAGCCCCACCTTAGTACGAGCATTTTTATAATCCTTCACCACATCAACACCATCAACCAAAATCTGGCCCGAAGTCGGTTGTGCGATACCGGTAATACAATGGATGGTGGTACTTTTCCCGGCTCCGTTGGGACCAAGTAGACCAAAGAAAGCGCCGCGCTCAACGGTCAGGGAAATATTATCCACCGCGACTTTTTGGTCTTTACCTGAGCCGTAGACCTTTCTCAAATTTTTAATTTCTAACATTGGAGTAGACATGGGAAATAGTATAACAGAACGGCCGCCAATCTGCTGATTGGCGGCTTAAATGGATTGTGCACTCTCTATTTTCTACGTATTAAGTAATCTTGCAACCACTCCAACCCAATACGAGAAGATTCCTGTGTTGTTCTCATTTTGAAATTTATCTCGAAATCTTCACCGCTCAGCTCAAGGCCAGATATGACTCCGTTTAAAAATCCGACAGCATAGTGAGTTGTCATATAATCTGTAAGTTGACCCACGATTTTGGGCTCAGACACTTCAATAGAGTACCTGCCTTCGAGACCTTCTCTTATGGTGACTCTAATCATAAAATCTTTCCCATTGACGAGCGACTTTTCTAAGCGTAAAATACAATACATAAAGATATGAGTCAAGAGATTGAGTGGCTTTTGGAGGAGAAGTATAAGGGCGAAAAAAGCGAAGCTTTTTTCGCCGATTGTCGTCTACTTGCCCTAGGTGAACCGTTGGGCTATCTCATTGGTCATGTGCCATTTCTTGGTTGTACTATAAGCCTGGATTCAAAGCCATTGATTCCTCGCCCCGAGACGGAGTTTTGGGTAGAGAAAGCTATTGTGGAGATTAAGCGGGGCGGCGAAGCTGCCGCGCCGCGCATACTCGACCTTTGTGCTGGTTCTGGCTGTATTGGTGTGGCGGTCGCAAAACACCTGCCAAACTGTCACGTCGATTTCTCCGAAATCGACGCTAGCCACCTCCCCACCATCAAAAAAAATCTTTCCGAAAATGGAATCGATCTTGCCCGCACCAATGTCGCTCACACTAACTTGTTTGAAGTTTTTTCTGGCACCTACCACTTCATTTTGTCTAATCCCCCTTATATCGATATGGACTTAAAGCGCACAGACAACAATGTCCTTGAGCACGAACCTTATATTGCTCTTTCAGGCGGTTTAGCTGGTCTTGAAGTAATACAAGCTATCATTGAAGAAGCTCCCAAGCACCTAGAGCACCACGGCCAGCTTTGGCTCGAACATGAGCCCGAACAATCTCTTGCAATCCGCAATCTTGCTCGCGAACATAAGTTCACTTGTACTACCCACACTGACCAATACGATGTCGAGCGGTATTCCGTCTTAGTGCTACAATAAGAGAATTATGGAAAGCGTGCCCGCACCAACCCTGACACTTCCGCAAATTGGTTTCATGCCAAGCTCGATCCCAAGCGGAGATTTTTTTCAATTGCTTCTATATGTGGCGCTACTAATTTATGTAATTTTCACTGGTATTTTGTTTTACCACTGGTTTGCTTATGCTAGTGATAAAAAAGTCGCGACCGCTACTTATGCTGCCTATCTGATTATCACGGTACCGATGATACTCACCCTTATTACCACCTCAGTAATAATTAACTAGTATGCTACTTGAAAGTCTAGATTTAGAACCAGGAGAAGATATCCTAATAGTGGTCCGAAAACATTGGTTTGTTCTCGCTTGTGAGCTAGCGGGAGTGCTAGTAGTGGCACTTTTACCAATTATTCTCCTCAACATTTTCTTAGGTGTCTCTGGAGCGTACGGAGTACTCACCGTAGATACCAGTGCCTACACTTCAGAAATTACTTTCGTGACTACGCTTTGGCTGCTCTTTTCCGTCTTTAGTGGTTTTGTGGTGTGGACGCATTACTTTCTTGATCTCTGGATTGTGACCGACAGACGGATTATCTCAGTTGAGCAAATTCACTTCTTCAATCGCAATGTCGCCATCTTCCGCTTGGAACGTCTACAGGATATTGAATTTACGATTAAAGGCTTAATCGCCACCTTTTTCAACTACGGTACTATCAGCGCCCAGACCGCCGGACATATGGAAGCCAACTTTACTTCGAAAGGTATGCCCAATCCTGATCGGCTCCAAGCCACCATTCAAAAAGCCATGGACGCGAGATTGTCCGAACTAAACAACCGCCCTAATTTGTCGGCTAGTGAAGTAGCAGGAGAGTAGTTTGAAAATAAAGGATTTTTCGAATACAATCATCATATGAGCAATAAATATCTCTCCACTGACTCCTATAAGGGCGTACGTGACTTTTACCCCAAAGACGCTGCCGTACAGCAGTACATTTTTGAAACCTGGGCTAAAACGGCCGAAAGCTTCGGCTTTGAACGGTACGACGCTTCTATTCTAGAACCATCAGATTTATATAAAGCCAAAGGCGCCGAAAACGCCGAACTGGTAAACGAACAGACCTACACTTTCACTGATCGTGGTGACCGAGAAGTCACACTACGTCCTGAAATGACCCCGACTGTAGCGCGGATGGTCGCGGGTAAACGCCGCGAGTTGTCTTTTCCATTACGCTGGTATTCTATCCCAAATCTTTTCCGCTACGAGCGAATGCAACGCGGCCGTTTGCGTGAACACTGGCAGCTCAACTGCGACATCTTCGGTAGCAATGACTACACCGCCGATATCGAGATGATTGCGCTCGCTTATCAATGTTTGATTGATTTTGGTGCCACGCCTGATATGTTTGAGATTCAGATTAATGATCGTGCCTTGATGAATCGCCTATATCAGGCACTGGGTGTTAATGAGGAAAACATAGTAGCCATCACTCGCCTCAATGATCGTCGTGACAAAATCGATACTCAAACTTACCGGACAGAACTGAAAGCCATTGTCGGCGAAGGTATTTTAGTAGAGCAAATCATCATGATGCTCGACAGTAGCGACGAACAAACCGACGTTGTGATCGGTCTAGCCGAGCTTGGTATTACCAATGTCGTTTTTAATAAAAGCCTGGCCCGCGGCTTTGACTATTACACTGGAACAATTTTTGAATTTCGCGATACCGCCAAGGAAAACAACCGTTCCCTTCTTGGTGGTGGTCGCTATGATAATCTAACGGCCTTGTTTAGCGAAGAAGCCATCTCGGGAGTCGGCTTTGGATTTGGTGACGTCACTATGCGCGACTTTTTGGAGACTCACAATCTCCTTCCATCAGATATCTATGCCCCTGGCCCTACCGTGACTATCATTCCGACCGATGAGGAACACAACCTTGAAGCCCAAAAAATCGCTAAGGAAATTCGCTCTAGTGGTGTATCTTCAGCGGCCGATATTGGAACTAAAAAAGTTGGTAAGAAAATCAGTGAGGCTTCCGAGCGTGGTTCAAAATACGTAATCGTAGTCGGTGAAGACGAAGTTTCCTCACAGACCCTTACCCTTAAAAACCTCCAGACGGGCGAAGAAAACAGCGGTCCGATTTCTGAGATTATAAAGCAAATTTAAACGTAAAATATTTAAAAATATCAATAATATTTGACAATATTATTGATATTTTTCAATATTGACTTATATCTAATTTGGCTATATAAAATATAGGAATTTGAGGATTCGCCTCAAAATCGCTCGTTCTCCAGTTCTTCGAAAGGAAATTTAGGTGGAGATTGTCACAAGTATACTCGCTTCGGGAGTAGTAACGTGGATTGTTATTGCAATTCTCGTCATTACATTCGTTCGCTTCTATCAATGGACCTTCCGCATCTTCGGTATCGTCTACGTGCCCGATGACTCTATCGGCACCGTTATCAAGAAATTCGTCCTCTTTGGTTCCCACAAGGAACTGCCTCCGGGCAAGATTGTGGCGCTCAATGGCGAAGCCGGCTTCCAGGCTGATACCCTGCCGCCAGGATTACACTGGTTCTTGTGGCCTTGGCAATACACTATTACCCTCGTGAAGTTCACCACCATCCCACAGGGGAAAATTGGTATCGTGGAATCATGCGATGGCGAAGTGCTGCCCGACGGCCGCATTGTCGGTCGTGACGTCGAGTGCGACAACTTCCAGGACGCTCGTGCGTTTCTCGTGAACAAAGGCCAACGTGGCCCGCAGATGGGCATCATCGCCCCGGGTACCTGGCGTATCAACTCGCTGATTTTTACCGTCAAGCTCGCCGACATGACCGTCGTCGATCCTGGTGAAATCGGTATCGTTGAAGCGCTCGATGGTGCTCCGCTCTCGGGCGGTCGCATTATCGGTAAACAGGTCGAATGCGACATGTTCCAAGATGGACAAGCATTCGTCGACAACGGCGGCCAACGTGGCCCGCAGATGACGGTTGTCCCCCAAGGGCAATACCGCATCAATCCGTTTCTGTTCAATGTCGATTTCGCTGCAGTGGTTGACGTTCCCGACAATCAAATCGGTATCGTCACCACAAAAGAAGGTACGCCACTGCGCAGTGGCGAAATTGCTGGTTCTGAAGTTTCTGGGCACAACATGTACCAGGATCCGCAAGCGTTTGTCGACGCTGGCGGCTTCAAGGGCCTGCAGGTGCCCGTGCTTATGGCCGGTCGCTACTTCATCAACCCGTACTTTGCTACTGTAGAAATGGTCGACCAGACCAACGTGCCGATTGCAAACGTCGGTGTTGTCGTCGCCTACGTCGGCGAAGAAGGTGTTGATGTTACTGGTGACGGGTTCCGTCACGGCAATCTGGTCGGGCGTGGACAAAAAGGCGTCTGGTCTGACCCGCTCGACCCTGGCATGTATCCTATCAATCCTCACACCCACAAGGTGAAGATTGTTCCCACGGCAAACGTCGTCCTCAACTGGGCGAGTGGTCGTACCGAGAGTCACAACCTCGATGCGAAGCTTTCGACCATTACCGTTCGTTCGTCTGACGGTTTCTCGTACAACCTCGATGTGTCGCAGATCATCCATATCCCGCGCAACGATGCCCCCAAGGTTATCGCTCGCTTCGGTAGTATGGAGGCACTCGTCACACAGGTACTCGAGCCAACCATCGGTAACTACTTCCGCAACGCTGCGCAAAAGTCAGACGCGATTATGTTCCTCACGGAACGTTCAGAACGTCAGGCTGAAGCAAAAGCGGCCATTTCTGGAGCACTGAACGAATATAACGTCGGTGCTGTCGAAACTTTGATTGGCGACATCAATCCTCCCGAGGAACTGATGAAGACTCTCACCGACCGCAAGGTGGCCGATCAGCAGAAGATTACCTTCGAAACCCAGCGCCAAGCGCAAGAGGTCAAGCAAAAGCTCGAACAGGCGACTGCTCTGGCCTCAACTCAGGCGCTGGTCGTAGACGCTGAACGGAAGGTGGCTATCGCCGATTACGACGCACAGGCAGCGGTGAAAACTGCTGGCGGCGCCGCCGAAGCGAAAACCATCAACGCTACGGCCGACGCCGAAGTGACTCGCGTCAACGGTGAAGCTGAAGCTGGGAAAACCCTGGCTATTGGTGAAGCTGAAGCAAAAGTCATCAAGCAGAAGATCGAGTCCATGGACGCTGGCAACTATGCCATTGTTCAGGTCGCTCAAGCTCTGTCTGATGCCGGCAAGTCTGGCATGAAACTGGTTCCTGACATTCTCGTCAATGGTGGCGGGGCTGAAGGAAACGGTGGTACATTGGTGGATGTTCTCCTTGCTAATGTCGTTCGCGACAGCATTAAGTCGGACACTCCTCCTGTGGTCAAAGCACCCAAGCCAACTGTTCCGAGCAAGGATGCGGTGACAAAAGCTTAAATTTCAGATTAGACTAGTCTCGTACTAATACTGACCTCCGTACACTGCAAGGTGTACGGAGGCCTTTTTATTTATATATGCTACAATCACCTCACTTATGAGGTACGTCGTCTTTGACCTGGAAACGCAGAATCTCTTTCAGGAAGTGGGTTCTAGTGACCCAGCCGCACTCGATATTTCTGTAGCCTCACTCTATGACAGCGAGACGGATTCCTATACCACTGTGACGATCGATGAACTCCATAAACTGTGGCCAATCATCGAGCGCGCTGATGCACTCGTGGGCTACAACAGTAATCATTTTGATATTCCCCTTTTAAATAAGTACTATCCAGGCGACCTCACTACTATTAAAAGTATTGATCTGCTTGAAGATATTAAAAATGCTCTCGGGAGGCGGCTTCGGCTAGATAGCGTGGCCCAAGCGACAGTCGGAGCTAAAAAGTCAGCGGACGGCCTGCAGGCCGTCCGCTGGTGGCGCGAAGGAAAAATAAAAGAAGTGATGAAGTATTGTGAGCAAGATGTGAAAGTCACCAAGCAAGTTTTTGAATACGCCCGCAAAAATGGTCATGTAAAATTTAAAGACGGCGCCCGCAATCGTGAAATTACTCTCAACACAGCAGACTGGGAAGATATTGCAACAACAGCCACGATGACCCACTCGCTTTTTTAAGAAATGAGGCTGACGTAACCGACCAAGCACGCCAAGATTAGGCCATACCAAATAAAGGGCCACAGGGTATATCTTCGAATGAAAGATAAAAATGAATGAATCACAATTAATGCTGAAACGAAGGCTGCAAAGCAGCCAGCCAAGACAGGTGTCCAGTCAACACTACCACCATTGGTAATAAGTCCGAGCAAATTACGTGCGCTTACCCCTATCATGATAGGGATCGCTAACAAAAACGAAAACCTGGTTGCTTCAAGCCGAGACATTCCCATCAACATACCGCCGGCGATTGTCGCTCCTGACCGAGAGAAACCAGGCAATAAGGCTAGCGCTTGAAACAAGCCCACCATTAGTCCTGTCTTTGGTGTTACGGTTTCATTGGCTGAGCGGGTATAGTAACGCCACTCCGCATACATAAAAAAAATCGAAGCTGCGAATAAGGCGCTCGCCACGAGATTCGTACTTTGTAAGTTTCCACTAATATATGGCTGGATTACCAAACCAAGAATGACAGCTGGGATAGTGCCTAGTAGCAGCGCGTAAAAAAGTGTGATGTCTTTTTTATTTACGGGCAACCTCCCGAGCCGACGCAACATGGCTTGTAACAGCGTCCAAATGTCAGACCAGAAATATAAGACGACTGCCAAGGTGGTGGCCAGATGCAACATTCCTTCAAGCGCGAGAGTATTTGGCGTATCAATAGCTATGAAGTCGTGGATAAGCACCAAGTGTCCCGATGAAGAAATTGGTAAAAACTCAGTAATACCTTGAACCAATCCGAGTAGTACTCCTTCTAACAATGACATTATAAAGAGTATATCACGAGGCTTGTGGTATACTTTTTATTATTTATCAATAGATTGATACTAAATATGGACCCTTATCGTGAAACTCCTAGAAGCCATCCCGCTGTTCCGATCGCTATTGTAATTGGTTTTTCCTTGGTAGCGTTGGCTATATTTTTTACTGGTAAAGGAGACACTGATTCTGAACAAATCCCAACTAACATTAGTGAAGAGGACATAATTTCAGGGATTGTACGCACAGTCGACGAGACAGATTATATAAAGGGCAATCCTAATGCTCCTATTCTCATGATTGAGTACTCTGACTACGACTGTCCTTTCTGTAAGCAATACCATGAGACTCTAACTCAGATCATGAACGAATACGGAATTACAGGGCGGGTGGCCTGGGTATACCGCCAGTTCCCGCTCGAACAACTTCATCCCAATTCACCAAAAATCAGTGAAGCGGCTCTTTGTGTTGGAAGCTTAGGAGGCAGCGCCGCTTTTTGGAAATTTACTGATGCTATATTTGCTAGTCGTGAACTAGAAGAACCAACCAACATGATTACTCTTCCCGATTTCGCCACGGAAGCTGGAGTCGACAAAGCGGCCTATCAAGCCTGTGTTTCAAGTGGGCAGATGAAGGACGCTGTCAAAGCATCAACTGAAGAAGTCCTGGGACTAGGAGCGAAAGGAACCCCGTACACTGTCTTAGTAGTAGGTAGTGAACAAGCAGTAGTAAATGGTGCTCAGCCCTATGATGTAGTCAAGAGTATTATCGACAATCTCATCAGTCAGTTAGACGGAGGAATTGCCCCACAAGATAGCACCGCTACAACAACTCCATAAAAGTATATCTAAAAATGCGGCGGCCCAAAGGGCCGCCGCATTTTTTACTTCATCTGCCAGACTCCTACCAAGTCACAATAATGGCACTTATTGGGGTCGCAAGGGGCTGTAAAGGCACCTCCCGCCAAGATCTCCTGTGTGACTCGTATCAATTCTATCTTCAAGGCCTCAATTTCTTTATCGGTAATCACAAAAGTTTCTTCCTTTATCTGCCCATGACTATCTGGTTCAACAAACGACAATACTCCCGTACGACAATGTTTATTAGAGTCCTCTTGCAGCGACAAGAGCAGAGCATAGAAGGTCAACTGAAGTTTGTAATCTCCATCACTGTCAGCAGTAGTTCCTTCAATCTGTCCCCGTGATTTTGGCTTACCTGTTTTGTAGTCGACTACTCGCACTATCTGTCCGTCCTTAAAGTCCACCCGGTCGAGGTTGCCGTTTAACTTTAAGAAAGGATACACCTCGATACCGGTTTCTAACATCGCTTCAAACTTCATTTCTGTCTTGCTCTCTTCCATTTTGGTCTCAAACAAGTGTGGCCCATAAGCCATCAAAATATCCAGACCCTTCTCATGCTGACGAGTAAATTCTTCATCAGTCAAAGCTTCTTTACTAAGTCCTTGTTTGAGCAGTTCAGACACCCGACCAAGGTTACTATCAAGACTGTCCTTAGCGTGATGTCGTACCAATGTATCAAGGACAAAGTGCACTGCCGATCCTAGCTGTAAACTAGGGGTTTTGATTTGTGGCACCTGCAGGACATTGCGATAAAAATATTCCCACGGACTCTTACGGTAGTTATTGAAAGCCGTCGGAGAGAAACCTCTAGTACTGAGGGTTTCCAAAATAACTTCAGTGGTGATTGGTAGTGGTGCTAAAGTTTTCAAATCCTGAACTGGTGAGAACTGTTCGGTAAACTTTTCGCCGTCTCCGGCTGTCAAAAGCACACTATCAAGTCCACTTAAGAAACGCGAAGTGGTCTGTTCTTTACCCTCGACGTTTAGCGTCGCCTCTGTGAGGACCAGTCGACCTTTAGCACGTGTCATTGCTACATATAAGAGCCGCCTTTCGTCGTCCTCCGCTACATCAAATTCTCCGATTTCGTGTTTTACTAAAGGTAGCTTGAACAAGTCGCGACTTTTCTTATTACCCCACGTCCGATCAGTCGTATGCGGCACATACACCTCCGCAAACTCCAACCCTTTAGACTTATGAGCCGTCATAACCTGCACCGACAAGTGACCTGACGGGATAAATGGTGCTGTCAGGCCAATCCCATACTCGGTATGAAGCGCGAAGCGGCGTACCACATCAGACAGATTTTTCACCTCCCCGCGCCGCACCATACCTTCCACTTCGTCATACAAACGCCGCACTACTCGCACCCCCTCAAACGGATCGGAAGCTAAGACATGGGCCGTTAGTCCACTTTCCTCCAAAAGCGCTTCGAGTAGTCTATGTGGCGCCATAGTAAGTGAACGCTCGCGAATAGAATCAATCAGCTTAGTCATTGCCAATATTGGCGCAGTATCTTCTACCCCGCAGTCTTTAAGCAGAGTTTCGTTTCTAAGTAATACCGAAAGTGGCAAAGCCCGATTAAAAGCTCGCAACACTTTAGCTAAATCGCCAACCGCTATATTGAAATATGGTTCATGAAGCAAATAAACAAGGTGAGTTTCCTCGCCCGGCTCCGTCACTGCCTTAAGCAACTTCAGCACCCCTTGTGTCACTGGATGCTCAAGGATATCGCTATCAGCCGAGGGCTGGGCTGCAATACCCTGTTTGCGCAAAAGCGCTGCAAAGTGTTCAACTTCGCGATTGGTCCGAACAATCACCACCATCTCATCGGGTGTAGTTCCACTCTCAATCGACCGCTTGATTGAGTCCACCACGAAACTATCCTCGATTGCTTCATGCGAGAATTCAAAATGTTCAACCACACTTTCTTTCACCGCACTGGCTTCAAGCGGCACGCGTAGTGGCGACAGCACCGCATCGTCGGTCTTAATCAAGTCGTGGGCTGCATCAAGAATCACTTGCCCTGAGCGGTAATTATCGGTAAGTGAGATGGTTTTGGTTTCACCAAAAGTGCTTTCAAAATAGAGAAAGTTATCGAGCGATGCGCCTTGGAAGCGATAAATCGCCTGCTTCTCGTCCCCCACGACAAATAGATTCGGCTGCTCATGAAAATTCACTAACAGTTCCAAAATCTTATTTTGCGAACCGTTCACATCTTGATGTTCATCTGCCAATACATAATGAAACTGCTCTTGCAGGTCACGCAACATATCCTCATTAGCTGTCAGCGCTTCGACAGTCTTTATGATCATATCGTCAAAATCATAGAGCTTGTCGGCGCGAAGCGCTGATTCATACATCCGATAGGCTTGCAACAATTCACGATTGCGCTCCAAGTACTTCACTGCGTCTTTATACTCGCCCCGCTCTTTACCTTTGTGCGCACCCTTCTCGTGGTACTGTTCAATTCCCTCTAGTGACTGCTCTTGAATATTTACCGACTCCGCCAATTTGTCTGGTGAAATATATTCTTGTTTAAGTGTCTGAATTGCGACAAGGATTGGCTTAACATAAAAGGCCGGGTCGCCACTTGGTCGCAACGCCTTAAAGCTTGTGTCATTTAAAATCGCTTCAATTATTTGCACTCGCTCGATCTCCGAGGCTGGCCTGCCGCCAATGATAGCCGGATAAGCTTCAGGATATTTTTGAATCAAAGAATCCGCAAAACCGTGGAAGGTATAGATAGCGACATCATAAGCCGCCTCGCCAATGAGACTGGTAAGGCGCTCGCGCATATTACTTGCGCCACTTTCAGTAAAAGTCAGTGCCAAAACATTTCCCGGCTTTGAATCAGTTTTTTGTAGTATGTTCGCAATCCGCAACGTAAGAATCTGCGTCTTCCCCGTCCCTGGCCCCGCAATCACCATCACCGGCCCCTCAATCGAATCAACCGCCTCCCGCTGAGCCGCATTTAACGCCTTATAAGCTTCATTAAACGCCCCCTGATCACCTTTAGTAGTACTCATACCAGAAGTATAGCAGATTGTGCCAAATCATTGACTTTTATTATATAATATGTATAATATAAGTACTGTTCCTGAGGAGTTCCATGTCATGTCTGCATTCTTGATGCTTATTGTCTTTGTGGGTCTTGGAGCTATTGTGCTTCATGATGCTCGCAAGGATTTCGTTGAGTACAACAACCCCTTAACCAGGACTCAAATTATTTGGATTGGTTTTCGTTGCCTGATTGGCGCAACAACCATCATCGTGTCCATCAAGGATTACATCACATCATAGCCCCGCAACGGCGCGATTCCCCAATCGCTTGTCGTGCGGGGTTTCGTTTTATATACAGACTCCAGAAGTTCGGTGCAATACCTCGCTCGACACGCGTTCATTTTCTCCCACAGAAAATGCCGCTATGCTCGAAGCAGAAAACCTACCGATTAATCGGTAGGTTTTCTGCTTCTGCGCAATGTCTCTCTCGGCATCACACCGAACTCCCTAAACCTGTACCTGTTATTGAAATTGGATTAAATAGATGAGATGCGAGGCGGACAAAGAAAAAGCCGTGAGGTGTACAAGTGTACATTGAACGGCTTTTTCTGCAGGCCAACGACGCAGGTCGCTATTTAATACGATTTCAAACGGCGAGCTTTATCGTGCTGTCTGATCTTTTCTAAAGCCTTGGCTTCGATCTGACGGATACGTTCGCGGGTGACGCCAAATTCCTTTCCTACTTCTTCGAGTGTGTGATACGTACCATCAAGCAGTCCATGACGCATTTCGAGAATTTTTCGTTCCTTATCAGACAAGGTGTCGAGAATTTCCATAATTTGATCGGTCAAAATACTGTGTGCTACTTCTTGGTCAGGTGAGATAATTTTATCGTCGGAAATAAAGTCTGAAAGACGAGAACGATCATCGTCATCCCCAACGGGGAGCTCGAGTGAAATGGTGTCTTGAGAAATCTTTTCAATCTGATAGATCTTCTCTACCTCTACATTCATTTCCGTAGCAATTTCCTCTGGCATTGGGTCACGACCAAAGTCTTGCGACAGACGGCGAGACACTTGTTTGTATTTTGCCATCGTCTCCACCATGTGCACCGGAATGCGGATAGTACGTGACTGATCGGCTAGCGCCCGAGTGATGGCCTGGCGAATCCACCAAGTCGCATAGGTAGAAAACTTGAAGCCTTTAGTGAAGTCGAATTTATCGACCGCCTTGAAGAGACCGAGGTTCCCTTCTTGGATAAGGTCGAGCAAAGTAAGGTCTGGTGAACGTCCGACATATTTCTTAGCGATAGATACTACGAGACGCAAGTTAGCTCGAGCTAGTAGGTTGCGAGCCTCGTCATCACCATCAAGAATGCGCTTAGCTAGTACGCGCTCCTCGTGCGCGTTTAGAAGTGGGTACTGGCCAATCTCACGCAAGTACATCTGAATCGAGTCATAGCTAGAGTCGCTACGCTTAAAAGCATTTTTCTGGGCCAAAATAGCGTCACTAGGATCATCCCCTAGCATGCCGCCGCTAGCCAGAACATCAATCCCTGCCACCGCAAATCTTTCGTAGAGGACATCGAGGAAATTCACATCTTTTTCAATTTCTGGAAATGATCGCAAGAGTTCATCGTGAGTGACATAACCGCGAGTCTTCCCCATTTGCATCAAATCAGCTGCCTTAGCTTCAAGTAGTTTTTCAGCTCGGGTAAGCGGCTTCTTTGGTTCTTCTTTTTTCTTCGGTGCTAACTTCTTTACGACTGGCTTTACAACCTTCTTAGCAGCAACTTTCTTAACCGGCTTTTTGGTCACTACTTTCTTTGCTCCGGCTTTTTTAGGTACAGCTTTCAGCGCTTTTTTAGGAGCGCTCTTTTTGAGGACTTTTTTAACTGGCTTCTTACTACTTTTTTGTGCTGACGTCTTCTTGGCGACAGCCTTTTTTGCGACCGGCTTTTTGGCTGCAGTAGCCTTCTTCGCGGGTGCTTTTTTTATTGGTTTTACGGGTTTTTTCACCGCTTTTTTGACAACTTTCTTTGTGGCCTTCTTGGTTGCCATAATGCTGACAACTATACAGAAAAACGCACAAAAGTCTAGTCTACACAACGCCAATTTCAGTGTGCTTGACTTTTTTGATTATAAGTGTATAATGGTAAATGAAGCAACTGGGAGAAACCAAATGAAGTCGTTCTTTTTTGGCAGCCACAACGCCCGAGTTTATACGGCCGGGATCCTGGCTTGCCTCTTCGCAGGGATCGTCATCCCTCTGGCTGATTGGCCGGCGGCAGTCGAAGCAGGCTGGTCAGCCGTGGCTTGGTGTGCCACCTGGGCCCTGTGCCTGCCGTTCCTCTTCTACGGCCTAACCAGCCTAAGAAAAATATAGCTGCATTCGCCCCACAACGAGCCCCATGCGCTTGTGTGGGGTTTCGTTTTATATACAAAATAATCGACCCGAAATGTACCTGTTAACAGGTACATTTACTTTCTATTTTACGATTTAAATGACTCAATGGTGTACGGGGGTTGTTTTAGTTTGGCTTCGTGGATTCTTATTGATTCTAGAATAGACAGGAGCATCTCGTCGTCATTCATGGCTTCGGCTTCTTGGAGAAGTTTGCGCTGTTCAGTGAGGGCGCGACGGATTAGACCAGTACGAAAATGGTTAAGTCTTGAGAGCACCTCTTCTTCTATCGCTAGCGCGGGTAGTTTGGAAAATTGTTGTTCGAGGATGAAGGTCACACCAGCCAGTTCAGATCCTGAGATAGGCTCAACTTCCTTCTCTTCAACCATAAGCTTAGCTACTTCATTTTTTATAAAGGCTGCCAGTTTAGCCTCAGTTACTTCCGTCGCCGCTTCAAGAAAAATCCTAACGTTATGTACAGCGTCAGACTTATCTGCCGCGTTCTTCACAACCGCATCCACCAATTCATTATGGGACAAAGGGCCACCCTTCGCACTTTCCCGTAGGTGCTCTAATTCGAAGCGCACGGCGTCGGTAGTGCTCTGGATAGCTGTCGCCACCACGCTCACAAAATGTTCTTGGTCGATTCTATCAGGCAGCAATAAGAGGAACGGGAGTATCTCGGTACGAGTACGACGCTTGAGAGTACGTTCATCACTCTCTTCGCGAGTGAGGACATGAAGCAAAAAATCTATCACGTGGACCGACTTTCCGACAATATGTTTGAACTCCAGTGGATCGGTTTTAATAATATCCGCCGGATCTTTACCGAGCGGTAGCTCGGCCACCTTCACATCAATTCCCCGCTTGAGCATAAGCTCAGCTGCCCGTTTCATGGCGGCGATACCAGCGCGATCGGCGTCAAGCGCAAGCACCACTCGATCGGAAAGACGTTCTAAAAGTTGCACATGATGCAAAGTGAGGGCTGTGCCAGATACCGCCACAGCATTAGCATAGCCAGCTTGGTGCGCCATCACGACATCAAACTGTCCTTCTACAATAAGCGAAAAGTTGAGCTGGCGAATCCCATGCTTAGCTTTGTCATAACCAAAGAGTAACTCAGATTTTTTGTATAGTTCGGTCTCAGGAGAGTTTACATACTTTGGTGACTTCTCATCAGGATGCAAAATGCGCCCCGAAAAAGCGACCACTTTCCCATTTTGATCAAACAACGGGAACATGATGCGATCCCGAAAGACATCAAACGGTTCTTTGCCTCCATCCGCACCTTTAATTAACCCGACCCTAAAAAGTTCGTCTTTGGTGTAACTCTTGTCCTCAAGATGTTCTTTCACCATCCGCCAACCGTGTTGGGGCGGCCCTGGAGCAAAACCGATTTGCCATTTTTGCAATGTCGCTTTTGTGACACCGCGATCTTCGAGATACTCACCAGCTGCTGGAGCCTTATCTAATTGTTCAACATAATACGTCGTCGCATCTTGCATCGCAGCATACCACCGCTCCCGCTCAGTTTTTTTCTTCGGATCCTCTGCCACTAATTCCACCCCCGCCTTTTGCGCCAGAATCTTCAGTGACTCTTTAAAGTCCACCCCTTCCATCGCTTGGATAAAAGTGAATATGTCGCCACCTTGAGAAGTGGAAAAACAGTAGTACATCCCACGATCAGGTGAAACATAAAATGACGGTGTTTTCTCCGCCGTAAACGGCGACTTCCCTTTAAAGTTCTTCCCCGCCCGATGCAACTCCACATACGGAGAAATCACATCGAGAATACTTAGTCTGTCTTTAATCTGCTGCACCGAGTCACTCATGTGCACCTAGTATACAAGACTAGATGAAAAACCCCGAAATATTGACAACATGGATTTCAATGATATTGTACAGGCATCTTAACCAAGATAAGGAGGTTAGAAATGCAAGAAGTTCTTAGAGCAATTCCCATTCACACCCTGTTCAAAGAAGGCGACTTGCTCATCTATTCAAATTACTGGTCCAGCTGGAAAAAGCCGGAAGGTCAAAAGTGGCATGAGTGGCTGACTTTTGAAGAATGTGCGGCACTTCAGCCTGGCGACCAGGTATGGGTTGATGACGAACCTTACGTGCACAGTCTCGGCAAGGTGTATGGTGACAAACTTGTTACCATCTCTGGAGTTGAGAAGGTTAATGATTTCACTGTGCGGATTTTTCATTCTTCTGGCATGAACACCCAGGAAAACGTTCCTTTTATTCAATTCTCGATCCTCACCGACGAACAACGGGTCTGGGACTGGACTAAAGATGAACTATGGGCACGTGAGTGCTAAAACCCAAACCCCCAGAAGCCCCATGCGCTTGTGTGGGGTTTCGTTTATTTATAGGCGGAGCTTGGTGTGACGCCGAGCGAGACATTGCGCAGGAGCAGAAAAAACTAGCGATTAATCGCTAGTTTTTTCTCCTTGAAAAATTGAACGTGTATGGTGCCCTTTCGGCGAAGCTGTTGTAAATACTCTTGGGGTGCGAGGTATTGCTGCAGCCTCCGCCGGACAACAACACCTACCCTAACACAAAAGGCCGGCGCTTTGCGCCGGCCTTTTGTTTTTCGCTACTATTGCTTTGCTTGCATGTCAGCGATCATGTCGTACTTCTCACTCCCCTTAAAGCCGGAGCCAGCTGGGATGAGTTTTCCGATGATGACGTTTTCCATGAGTCCAGAAAGGTTGTCTTGGCTTCCCTTCACAGCGGCATTGATGAGGACACGAGTGGTGTTCTGGAAAGATGCGGCTGAGAGGAAACTCTTTCGAGTAAGAGAAGTTTCGGTAATACCAAGAATGAGACGATCGCCCTTGGCGAGCTCTTTACCTTCGGCCTTGATTTTCTCATTCTCCTCTACCATAATCCATTCTTCGACTACTTCACCGATAGTAAAGCGACTTTCGCCACGAGAAGTAATCTTCATACGAGACATCATCTGCTTTACGATAAGTTCAATGTGCTTGCGCGCAATGGTCACACCTTGAAGTTCGTAAATCTTATTTACTTCAGAAATGATGTAATCCTGAGTCACCTCTTGACCACCAAACTTAAAGAGTTCTGGCAAGTGGGCTGACCCGTCGGTTAGGAGTTGGCCTGAAATGACGGTGTCGCCTTTTGATACTGTCACCACCCGACGGTAGTGGACAGCGTACTCGATATTGTCTTTCTTCTTTGGTGCGCCCTTGGCGTTCATGTCTGGAGCCACCACCACAATCTTTTCACGGCCGGAGGTAACGATGTCAGTCACTAGACCTTCACATTTAGATACTACGGCTGGGATTTTAGGTTGGCGTTTCTCAAAAACTTCTTCTACCCGAGGAAGACCCTGAGTTACGTCTCCGCCGACTGACGCCGCTCCACCAGCGTGTTTCGTGTTCATTGTTAGCTGGGTACCCGGCTCACCAATCGCTTGAGCTGCCACAGTACCGACAGCTTCACCAACATCAACCAAGCGATTAGTGGTGAGATCAATACCATAACACTGCTGACAAACACCTCGTAGTGTCTTACAAGTCATCGGAGAACGCACTACAACAGATTCACAAGTAGTTTCTTCTACTGCTATAGCATCGCGACGGGAAAGTAGATGCCCCTTTTTGAAGAGAACATTACCCTTGGTATCAACGGCGTCTTCCGCCAAGATACGGCCCTTAATAGCTTTTGCAAAAGAGATTTCGATACCAGAAGCGGAGATGCGATTAATCGCAATTCCTATCTTGGTCTTACAATCACCTTCAGTCACAATAGCGTCTTGAGCTACTACGAAGAGTCGACGAGTAAGGTAACCTGCTTTAGCAGTCTGCAGCGCAGTGTCCGCCAAACCCTTACGTGAACCGTGAGTGGTGTTGAAGTATTCAATCGGAGTCAAACCTTCTTTCATAGATGAGATAACTGGGGTTTCTAGTGTCTCACCTCTAGTATTAACAATAAGACCTTTCATACCGGCCATCTGGGCGATCTGCCCGAGTGAACCACGAGCCCCTGACTTCCACATTTCGTAGGCTGAACCAGTTTCGCTTAGTGTTTCTGGCAAAACTTTTTCGATTTCAGTCTTGGCTCGGTGCCAGATTTCAACAATCATCCGACGTCGCTCGTCGCGAGATAGTAGACCTTCGTCATAGTGATCAATAACTTGGCGTTCCTCATCGCGAGATTTTGCAATGATAGCCGGTTTTTGTTTTGGCACCACTACTTCATCAATACCCCAAGTGGTACCAGACACAGTGGCGTACTTGAAACCAAATTTTTTGAGTCTATCAACAATTGGAGGAACAGCCTCTGTACCACGGTCGTCAATCACGTCAATGATGATTTGGAAAAGTGTCTTTTGGACTACCACATCATTAATGAACAGGTGGTCACTAGGCAAAACCGAGTTGAAAAGAAGTCGACCAACTGTAGTCTCGAAGATTTGTCCATTAAATTGCCGGTACTTTTCGGTATCGGTAGCCATCACCTTTACTCTGGCGCGGAAGTCAATCACATCATAATCATAGGCATTGATAGCGTCGTTAGGTGAAGCAAAGTATTTGCCTTCACCCTTAGCACCTTCAACTACCTTAGTCATCCAGTAAGCACCGAGTGCCATATCAAGCAGTTTTTCAGATACTACTGGCTCAGAAGAACCAGGTTTTAGAATGTTGTGGTTAGCTGAGATGATTTCTTTGGCTTCAAGTTGCGCCTCATCTGAAAGTGGTACGTGTACCGCCATCTGGTCACCGTCGAAGTCGGCATTGAACGCGCGACACACCAATGGGTGTACTTGGATGGCATTACCTTCAATAAGTACTGGACGGAAGGCTTGAATACCTTGACGGTGCAGGGTTGGCGCTCGGTTGAGTAGAACGTGCTTATGGCGGATTACATTTTCAAGAATCGCCCACACTTCTGGCACCCCGTCTTCAATTAAACGGCCAGCACCGCGGATGTTGTAGGCTAGTTCTTGTTTGAGGAGTTCAGCCACCACAAATGGGCGGAAGAGCTCTAGTGCCATGTGTTTTGGAAGACCACATTGGTCGAGTGCGAGTTCAGGCCCGATCACAATCACTGAACGTCCAGAGTAGTCCACGCGCTTACCGAGTAAGTTTTGGCGGAAGTAACCTTGTTTACTCTTGAGATAGTCAGAGAGAGATTTAAGAGGACGTCGTTGAGCCTGACTCATGACAGAGTAAGCGCCACCGCCGTGACGGATAGAATTATCGATAAGGGCATCAACTGCTTCCTGCAAAATACGCTTTTCGTTTCGCAAGATAACATCCGGCGCCATGATGTCGATGAGCTTCTTAAGACGATTATTACGGTTGATCACGCGACGATAGAGGTCGTTGAGGTCAGATGAAGCATGACGACCGCCTTCGAGAGCCACCATCGGTCGGATGGCTGGCGGTACCACCGGCAAGCGAGTGAGGAAAAGCCATTCAGGACGGACGCCAGAATTCTGCATACCTCGGATAAGCGCTAGACGTTTATCGAGTTTAGCTCGCTCCATAGCACCTGCCTTGGTGTAATCATGTTCCAGTTGGTCGATAAGTTTTACTAGATCGATATTCTTAAACAGCTCGTAGATTGCTTCAGCCCCGATACGAGCCTCAAAGAGAGTCGAATATTTAATGGAAAACTTGTGGAAAGTAGCTTCATCAAGCACAACACCTAACTTCACACTTTCAATTTCTTTACGGATCTCATCCATCCGACTCTTGAGTGCATCCCGCGCTTCTTCGTTGGCTAGGGCTTTTACCTTAGTCTTAAATTCAGTATCAAGTTCAGCCAAGATACGAGCTCGGTCAGCCTCACTCACTTTCGTCACAATATAACCAGCGAAGTAAACCACCTTTTCAACCGATGAGGCGGTGATTCCTAAGATCATGGCAATTCGACTTGGCACACCACGCAAGAACCAGATATGAGAGACAGGGACACAGAGGTCAATGTGACCCATCCGTTCGCGACGTACAATCGCGCGAGTGATTTCCACTCCACACTTTTCACATACAATTCCCTTGTAACGGATACCACGATACTTCTTACAAGAACACTCATAGTCCTCCACTGGTCCGAAAATACGTTCATCAAACAAACCGTGTTTTTCGGGCCGTTGGGTTCGATAGTTGATAGTTTCTGGCTTGGTGATTTCACCATGTGACCATTCGAGAATAGTTTCTGGTGAAGCCAGTTTTAAGTTCACACCACTGTAGTTGGTTGGAATCAGAGGGGGCTTCTTAAAGCCTTCGCTCTTATTAAATGTTTCAGTAGACATATTACAAGGGATTAGGCGTTCTCATAATTACTTCGAGCCTGCGTCTCTTTATCAAGCCTCACATCTAGTGCGAGCCCTTTAAGCTGATTAAGCAGTACATTGAAGGCGGCTGGAGTGTGCGGGTGAGAAATTTTTTCACCCCGGACAATGGCGTCGAAAGCGGCACTGCGTCCAACGATATCGTCAGATTTAATAGTAAGCATTTCCCGCAAAGTATAAGCAGCACCATAACCAAGGAGCGCCCACACTTCCATTTCTCCAAAGCGCTGTCCACCGACTTGCGCCTTTCCACCAAGTGGCTGTTGAGTAATAAGGGAGTACGGACCAATCGAACGCATGTGAATTTTGTCTTCTACCATGTGGTGAAGCTTTAGAATATACATGTATCCAACGGCCGTCTTCTGAGCAAAGGGGTCGCCAGTGAGACCGTCCCTAAGTTGGATTTTGCCATCAGATGGAAGTCCTGCTGCGACCAACTCAGCTTTTACGTCGTCTTCTGAAGCACCAGCAAACGGTGGCACAATCGCTTGATAGCCGAGAGTGTGGGCTGCCATACCGAGGTGAAGTTCAAGAATCTGACCTAGGTTCATACGGGAAGGTACACCAAGTGGAGTTAACAGAACATCAATCGGCTGACCATCTTCGGTATAAGGCATATCCTCTTCTGGTAAGATCCGAGAGATGACACCCTTGTTTCCATGGCGACCAGCTAATTTGTCACCGACAGAGACATTACGGACTTGTGCAATCGTGATATGAATACGCTTAATGACACCGCTTTCCAGCTGGTCTCCATTTTCACGAGAGAAAATCTTCACACCAATAATACGTCCGCGCTTACCAGCCTCAAGACGAAGTGAGGTGTCCTTCACATCCTTAGCTTTTTCACCGAAGATAGAACGGAGAAGACGTTCTTCTGGAGTCAGTTGGGTTTCACCCTTAGGGGTTACCTTACCAACCAAGATGTCTCCTGGTCGTACTTCGGCTCCAATACGGATTACGCCAGTCTCATCTAGATTACGGAGTTTTATTTCTGAGACATTAGGAATATCTGGGGTGGTGACTTCTGGACCAAGCTTGGTGTCACGAACAGATACTTCAAGCTCATCGAGGTGGATGGTAGAAAACTTGCTCTTTTTAATCAGGCGCTCAGAGATAATAATCGCGTCTTCATAGTTGGCACCATTCCAACTCATAAAAGCCACCAGTGCGTTTTGCCCAACCGCGATCTGTCCATTGTCAGTCGAAGAGGTGTCAGCTAGGAGATCTCCACGCTTTACTTTTTGTCCTAGCGATACTGAAGGACGGTGGTAGAAAGCTGAGAAGTCATTAGTACGTTGAAAAGAAGTGAGTGGGTATTTCTTTTCCTTTCCTTCTTTGTTCTTTACTACAATCTTCTTTGCGTCTACTTCCAATACTTCGCCCGCTTCCGCCGCAAAAATTACTCGGCCTGTGTCTTTAGCGCACATTCCTTCAACACCAGTAGCCACAATCGGAGCCTCCTGGACGATACAGGGTGTTGCTTGCTTCTGCATGTTTGAACCCATAAGAGTACGGTTGGCGTCGTCATGATTGAGGAAAGGAATCATTGAGGTCGCAACTGAGAATGGTTGGTTGGTCGCAATATCCATGTATTCCACATCTTCACGTGATACCACTCGTGGTTCACCCTTTTTTCTTGCTTCTACAAACTCAGTTTTGATCTTTCCTTTATCGTCAATCTCCACTGCCGCGTGGGCAATAGTAAAGTGTTCCTCCTCGTGAGCGTTAAAGTAGATCACTTCGTCAGTCACCTTACCTTTGACGACTTTAATGTACGGTGTCTCGATGATACCAAAACGGTTGACCCGAGAGTACATCGAAAGACGAAGAATCAGACCGATGTTCGGACCTTCTGGAGTGTGGATCGGACACAAACGACCATAGTGAGATGGGTGTACATCGCGAACTTCAAAACCAGCGCGTTCGCGAGTAAGACCACCAGGACCAAGCGCTGAGAGCGTACGTAGGTGTTCTACCTCGGCGAGAATGTTCTGTTGCTGAGAAAACTGTGAGAGCTGGTTGGTAGTGAAGAATTCTTTAATCGCGGCTTGAAGTGGTCGCGGGTTGATGATTTGCATCGGTAGTGAAGTCTCTGCCTCGATAGTGGACATCCGGTCTTGGATGTTTCGCTTCATGCGAGTCATACCTACCCGCACCCGTTGTTGCAACATTTCGCCGAAGTAACGTACCCGCCGAAAACCTAAGTGGTCAATATCATCAGGAAGTGCAGAGGCATCGTGATTACTCTCAACGATATATTTTAAGATGAGTTTAAGATCGTCAGTAGTGACGCCTCTTATATCGGTAGCCTTTTTATCAGTTGGAATGCCGAAACGATTGTTGAAATGATGGCGACCGATTTCTGACAGGTCGTAACGTTCCGGCGCAAAGATTGAATTTACAAAATCACGGGCGTTATCGACAGTCGCAAGATCACCATCGCGAAGACGACGATAGATTTCAATATATGAATCGTTAGTGGTCTTAGCGGGATCTTTAGCAATCGTTGCCTTCATGTATTCCTCACCACGAGGAACATCCTTCATGAGTTTGATCATGTCAACTTCTTTCTCGACACCAAGGACACGAAGTAGTGAAGAAATAGGGAATTTCTTCTTGCGATCAATTTTAACGTAAATGACACCGTCAGCCTCTGATTCGATTTCTACCCACGCTCCCCGAGCTGGGATAATCTTAGCTCCGAACAATGTCTTGCCTTTTGATTCGGAGGCAGTAAAAAAGATACCGTAACTACGTGCGAGCTGCGGCACAATCACACGCTCAACACCATTAATGATGAAAGTTCCGTTGGTGGTCATCACCGGGATATCCGCCATGAAGATTTCCTGCTCCTTAGAAGAATCGAAAGTCTTGTTTTTGAGAACCACTGTAGCGCGCAGTGACGCTTCGTAAGTGCGCTTGTTTTCCTTCGCAAACTCTGGCGAATACTTTGGCTCAGACAATTCATACTTCTTAAATTGAAGCTCAAATTTCTTGTCAGAGTAATCACTGATCGGTGAAAATTCTTTAAAGACGTCCTTGAGGGCAGTCTCAACAAACCATTTAAATGATTCGCGCTGTGGCTCTATTAGGTCTGGTAGTTCTACTCGTGGCCCCGCGCTCTTCTCAAAGCGTTTTTGTGGCAAGTGGCCGACAGATACTTCTTTAGTCCCCATAAAATACTCTGAATAATTACGTAAAAAATAAAATACAAAATCACGCAAATGCGCCTTTTATACACTATTGTTTTACCCGATAAATAAAATCATTCCCTCTGTGATATTACTTACGCGGTTCTCTAATCTCACCCCCACAACACACCCGAGACCATCGACATACGTTTGTGCGGGGATTATACAGGAAATCAATACTTTTGCAAGCCCTTATTTAGGAAAAAGGGCGCCCCGCGATGGGACGCCCTTTCAATAATGAACTCTTGTTGATCAATTTGTGGCTGCCGCCGTTTCCACCCGCTTATAACGACGTGCGACTTCGTTACTGATGGCCTCTGGCAAACACTTCCAAGGATAGCTGGGCCACAAAGAAGGATCATTCGGCCAATCTTGTTTCGCCTTCCCCAAACTAGCGTACCAATCTGGATACTCACTTTTTGCGTAGCTGCGAATCGGGTCCTTGTCGTGGCTGAGCCCGTCATCGTGGGCTACTAGTCGCATCTCATCTGGCGTCGCGGCGTCAACAATGACGAAGTTTGGACCATCATAAGTGATAGCGACCTCCCACTTCCCATCTATCCGCTTGAACCCGCGGGGAGCGAAGAAGTCGGTCATACAGTCCGAGGCGTCGCTAATCAACTTCGTGAGTTCAGCAAAGGATGCTTCGCCGAGATTACTGAGCCCGATAGCTTCTTGATCAGACAACTTACGATCAATTGGCTCGTATTTCGTCGTGCACTCGATGAGTGGGCGGGTGAACTCTGCGCCCAGAACAACGTCATCGAAAAGATGAGCCAGCATTTTCCGCTGAAATACAGGATCGTTGCGTCCGCGCTCAATAAGCGCTTCCGTGACGCAGCGACGGTCAATGATTTCAAGCGGAACCACCCGACCGCGTGCCTTTTCGTACATACAACCCGGCAGCTCATAGACATTGAACGGCTCAACGTTGATGGTGTTTGTCTCAGGGTTGTAAGATCTAAAGTGAGTTGGTAGACCGTCTTTGTGAAGCGCTCCAAAAGCAGCGTTCGCAATCGAGGCCCGAGCCCGGCCAAAACCAAGAATGGTATCTGGCGATCGGCCGACATCAAAGATCGAGTAATGGTTGGTGAAGACCATGTCGATTGATTCGACTTTTCCGCCCAGCATATTTACAACTACGTCCTTCGACGAGCCGTGACGAATCCTGTCCATAATTTGTCTCCTCTTAGTCGTGAGCCGAGAACGGCACTGAGTTGGTTTGGTTTTGTATATATTCCACATAACGCGAACGTAAGTTGTTATCGTTAAGCGACAAGATACTGACTGCATGCAGCGCTGCATTTATAGCACCGGCATTATCCAGTCCCATAAGTGCCAAGGGAACACCGGCTGGCATTCGGACACAGGAACCAATGACATCCATCGGTCCAAACTTTTCGTTCGTTGGGCCAAAGCCCAACACTGGGATAAACGTTTCCGCTGCACACATCCCTGGCAAATGCGCCGAACCTCCAGCGCAGGCAATCAAAATTTGAATGCCGCGATATTGTAGATTTGGTACATACGCCGCCAGCCGTTTTGGTGTACGATGGGCTGAAAGAACTCCATATTCAAATGTAACCGCCATCTGTTCAAGTAAGTCGCAACACGGCTGAACTGTCTTCCAGTCTGAGCGACTGCCCATAATTACAGACACGGCGGCCTCTGATGGCAACGCTTTCTCGATGATTCGCACCGAAAGCGGTATTCCGTACTGGTACATGATATATCCTCTCTTTCAAAGCCAAAATTGGCGAACTTACCTGACACTTTTAAACCATTTTTTATCCAAAAACGCAAAGGCGCTGCAGTAGCAGCGCCTTTTCAATAACTTAAAGCAAATGATCTCTACTTCAGAATTTTGAACCCACCAACAAATGGAAGTTCTTTCTTTTGTTCTTGTGCTGCGTTTATTACGCCCATAATAACAAGAACTAGAAGTCCTAAGTTTAGAAACGAAGTAAGCATGTACACGCCATAACCAAAAATCATATAGAGTAAATTTCCTATAAGAAAGTGTACCGCGACACCCAAGATAAGTAGGATGAGCTGTTGATTGGCATGAAAACGCGCAAAGTCATTGTGTTTTGAAGATTCGTTGAGAAGCGGGAGAAAAAAGAGAAATGGCAATATGTAACCCAAGATTGCAAAAAGTTTATACTCTCCGATATCAGACTTTATAGGTTCACTAGTTGGAGTTACAGGAGATGAGATTACTTGTTCTGGTGAGCTGCTGGTTGATTGCTCAGCCTGTGTGTTTGGTTCCATAATATTAGTTATTAGTTAATTATCTAATTACCTAATAATTTTATCACCTTTATTGCGACTTGGCTCAATAATAGTCAATCTACCTGTGACTCCTCAATCCCCAGCTTTGGTTTGGCTAAGTTTACTTGCTAGGACGCTTCGCCTCGTTTCTTACGATAAGATTCAATTAGCTTGTGATTACCTTCAACTAAGACTGTTGGCACAGTATATTTCTTACTAGCATATATGATAGTCTCTGGGCGAGTGTAGGTTTCGCCAGTTGTCGCCCGGTCGTCTTCGAGTGATTCAAAGGTACCGAGTACTCCTTCAATCTGTCTTGATACTGAGTCTATGATAGTCAGGGCCGGCAACTCTCCACCCGTCAAAATATAATCTCCGACACTCACTTCTTCCGCCTTAAGGATCTCTTTTACTCGCGCATCGATACCTTCATACCGACCAGATATGAGAACTAGGTGGTCGTATTTTTTTGCGTACTCTAAAGCGATGTTTTGGGTAAACATCGTCCCGCGCGGTGACATAATAAGTGTCTTCACTTTCTTCTGGTCTTTTTTCTTTCCCACCGCCTTCCCCCACGCCCGTAAAATCGGTTCAGCGTACATCACCATCCCTGGCCCACCGCCATACGGTCTATCATCGGTCTTCTTATGCTTGTCTTTAGTAAAGTCACGCGGGTTGTAATATTTAACCTCAATTTTCTTCCCCTTCATCTTGGCTCCCTTCCCTTTGTCAGTCTTTTGGGCACGACCAAGCACACTAGCGTCGGTATACGCCGCACAGACTTCCGGAAACAAAGTAATAACGTGAAATTGCATATCAAAATCCTAGCACGAAAGAAGTAATTTTATATAGACGCCTAAGTACTTGTGTTTTTATATAATTATGTTATAATTACAAAAGTTCCACAATCGACATTAGGAGACGTTTGATGACTATTGTTAGTCTGACCGGCGCTTCTGGTGTCGGTAAAAGTACCTTGCAATCCTCGTTAGCTAGTCATTTTGGCGGAGGGGTGGTCAGGTCCACAACCACCCGCTCCCGCAGAGCAGGAGATAGTGAACACGACTACGAGTTTCTTTCCGAGGCTGATTTTTTCGCCTTGGAAGAAGATTTCGTTATGCCCCCTGTTACCATTCATGGCAATTGGTATGTTGGGCGGATTTCCGCCTATCGAAAAGCTTTGGCCGAAACGGACAACAAATTTGCTGTCACGTGTCTCACGCCCGAGCGACATAAGGTGCTCCGACATTATTTTGAGCCAATCGGCATTAGCACCTTAGCAATCCACTTGATTAGCCCTCCTGAAGAAGAGCTTCGTCGCCGGCTTGCTGAACGCAAATGGACAGCCGAGGAACTTGAGTTTCGAATCCAAGACTCCAGACACTTCGACGAGTGGGCACGAAACGAAGGCGACATGCACTTCTTTGAGCCAGACATAAAAGAAAATATCTTAACTCAAGCCCTTCGGCTCATCGAGACAAACTGACCCCTGCATCGCGCGGGGGTCAATTTTTATAGTTTATCTTTATGTTGTTCAAAAAAAGCTGGCCACTGAGAATGCATTGGTTCTGGCAGATGATCAATTGTAAACCAACCTATTTCTAGACATTTTTCTGGCTCCGTGTTTATTACTCGCTCCCTAATTATCTCTACTTTGTAATCAAAAACAATATAGTGAGTCTTTCCTTCTTCCATATCGCGAAAGACTTCGCGGTAACCCAAAAATTCAATCGCAGTAACACCTGCACCTGATTCTTCTTTAACTTCTCTTTCGACAGCCTCGTTTAGTGTTTCCCCAACATCAACGCCACCGCTACCAATCAAATCCCAACGGAAATGTTCATCTCGACATTTGTCACTTCGTTGACCAAGTAAGTAATTGCCCTTTCCATCGTGACACAGAGTGACCACAGCTACACCAACATAATCTTTTCCTCTTTTCATTTGAAAATCCTATCACAAAAACAGCGGGAGCCGAAGGCGCCCGCTGTTTTTGTCTTGCTATCCTCATTATTTTAGAACTAGAAATTGGATGAAGAGCGAGGAGTCTAGGAATTTTTTGAGGAAGCCGTACTTAACGTACGGTGACCGAAAGAAATTCCGTAACGACAAAGCTATTCGCCAATTTATATTCTCAAATCTTCGATAGCTTGGTCGAGACTCTTGGTCTCTGCCACCGGATTATCCTCCTTCATCGCTTCGGACATTTCGCGACTCATGCCTTTGCCGCCTTCTGGTTCATTAATCTTTAGATTTACTCGAGCGTCATTCTTCATTCCGACGACTCGAAGCAAAGTACGAATCGCCTTCGCGGTGTTACCTGAGCGACCAATAATCTTCCCCATGTCGTCGGCATGTACATCTAGGGTAAGGAGTACTCCCATTTCGTCTACGGTGCGGTTGATGTTTACTGAGTCCGGGTGGTCTACGAGAGCCTTTACTAAGCTCTCTAGAAATTGCTTATCTTCGTGCATATCCATACATCTATATCTTATCTAACTGGTAAGCAGACGTTACAATTTGTAGTAACGAGCCCTATGTAAAAGCATACGAGAGTAGCTCGCCTGCGTCAACGGTACTTCGGTGAATTAAAATTAGTCGGCTTCAGCGTCAGTCTGCGCCTCTACATGAGCATCCTCTTCTGCCGCCTTCACTTCTTCAGCGACTGGAGCGACTTCAGCGTGATCAGTTGGATCATCTTGGTCTGCCACCACCTCGACGGAAAGAAGCGCGGCAGCAGCTGCCTCGGCATCTGCCTTAACTTTAGCTTCTGCTGCTACTTTTGCTGCTGCTGCTTCGGCTTCGGCCTTAATCTTAGCTTCGTTAACAATTGGAGACTTCTTAGGCAGAACGTTCTTCTTCTTGCCTTCAATCACTTTTTGGCTCACGAGGATATTATGAAGAGTATCTGAGGGCTGTACGCCCTTGGCTAACCATTCTTTAGCCTTAGCAGCATCAATCTGAACGTGGTTCATTTTAGGATTGTAAGAACCAAGACGGTCGACATGTCTGTCACTCTTAACGCCAGTTCGCTTGTCAGTTACCACAATTCGGAATGACGGATCATTCTTGCGGCCCACTCGTTGTAAACGCATCATTAACATATGTGGCGGTAGCATACCAGATTGTAAAAAAAGGTCAACCGGGCTAAGGTTTTAATAAGGATGATCGCTTTTGCCGGTACGCAGGAATAATTTGTGTATGGATCAATGATCAAGTCGTTTTGCTAACTTCTACAAGACAGTGGTATTTTAGTTACGTCAATGTTAGTATTCGCCCATGTTAAAAACCCATGAAGGGCCAATTATGGTCCGTGGTAAGGGTGTAGGTTTTGTTGCCCACCCTGACTTAGAAGAAGATATTGTTATCGAGCGCGAAGCCCTCGGCTTCGCGCTCGATGGCGATATCGTTGAAATTGAACTGAAAAAAAAGGTTGCCGGTAAACGCCAGGAAGGTGTAGTGATTCGCGTCGTTAAACCAGCCCATCGCGAACTCATCGGCACCGTCAAGGAGCGCCAAGACAACGGGCAGCCGGTGAAATTTATCCAGCCCGACAACACTCGGATTCATATCCGTCCAATTCTCCCGAAAGCCACGGTCAATGACTTGGGAATGAAAGTGGTGGTAGAAATTGAAAGCTGGAAAAATCCCCTGCTTGACCCTCTAGCCAAAATAACTGAAATCATCGGTCGGGCTGGCGATCACGAAACCGAGATGCAAGCCATCATTCGCTCTGGCGGATTTTCGAAATCTTTTCCTGAATCAGTCCAAGCAGCGGCACATGAACTTTATGAAAGTAAGGAAAAGATTTTTGTTGACGCGCTCAAGGACCCAAAGCGCAAAGACCTCCGCGGCATCACCACCATGACTATCGATCCGGCTGACGCCAAAGACTTCGACGATGCCCTGTCATGTCGCACCCTCGAAAATGGCAACATCGAAGTCGGTATTCATATCGCGGACGTATCTCACTATGTAGTTGATGGCCAACCACTTGACCAAGAAGCTCGGGAACGAGCCACCTCAGTTTATCTAGTTGACCGTGTTATCCCAATGCTGCCCGAAGTTCTTAGTAACGACTTATGTTCACTACGTCCTAACGAAGACCGTTTGGCCTTCTCAGCTGTCTTTGAGCTAGATAATGATGCTCACATCCAAAATGCTTGGTACGGACAATCTGTCATCCATTCTGACAAACGATTTTCCTATGAAGAGGCCCAGGCAGTAATTGATAAACAAAACGGCCCCTTGCTAGCAGAGTTAAATACCATGATGCGCCTCGGTCGAATTCTCCGCCGCAAACGGCACGCCAATGGAGCTATCGCCTTTGAACAGCCGGAAGTAAAGTTTGAGCTCGACGAGCGCGGCGCACCCATCGCAGCCTACACTAAAGTGCGCACCGAGACTATGCTCATGATTGAGGACTTTATGCTACTCGCCAACCGCGAGGTAGCAACCTACATTAATACTCTGGCAAAATCTAAGAACAAAGACATGGGCTTTGTTTATCGTATTCACGATGTACCTAATCCAGACAAAATCGAAGAACTAGCGACCTTCGTTCACGCGCTTGGCTATGAGTTTGAAACAAAAAAAGGCATTGTTGGTGCCAAAGCTCTCAATCAACTCATGAAAGACGTTGAAGGAAAGCCCGAAGAAAATCTCATCAAAACTGCCAGTATCCGCAGTATGGCCAAAGCGGTATATTCGAGCAAAAACATTGGGCACTTTGGTTTAGCTTTTAAATTTTACACTCACTTTACCTCTCCAATTCGTCGCTACCCCGACCTGATGGCTCATCGCATGCTCAGGCAACACCTAGACGGTTCACATATCGGTGAGCGCGAGATGCAGAAGTACGAGCAGATGTGTATTAAGTCTTCTCAACGCGAAATGGAAGCTGTCCAAGCCGAGCGTGATTCCATCAAGTACAAACAAGTCGAGTTCCTGATGAATAAAATCGGAGAAATCTTTGACGGTGTCATCACTGGCGTGACCGACTGGGGTATCTACGTCCAAGAAAAAAATACTTTGGCAGATGGTATGGTGCGCTTAGCCAGTATTAAAAGCGACTACTTCGAACACGAAGCCAGAAAATATCGCATCAAGGGCCAAAAAACTGGCAAGATATATCGTCTTGGTGATGAGGTAAAAGTAAAGCTTCTCCGCGCCGACAAAGATGAACGTCAGTTGGACTTTGAGTTGATTGGTTAAATATAAAAAAGCCGCGACATGTTTCCACATCGCGACTTCTACTCTTAGATACATAGCTGGTTTACTTCACCCGCACACCAGCGATTTGCTGATGTCTGTACTTGCCGAGGCGAGGCGACATACGCCTCAGACCGCCGCTACCTTGGGCGCTTTCCACGGGCCCGCTGCCGCCACGATTACGCTGATGGGCAGCCCACTCCTCGTAGGGCGTGGGGCCTTCGAAGTCAGCATACTTGGCATAAGGATCATCAGTAAACGACATGTCATTCCCCTCTTCAGAAATTCAAACTATATTATACACAAAATATGTTAAATGTCAACAAAAGTCTAAAGCTGCCCAACTACTCCTCTTTTTCGCTAGCTTCTTCGCTTATTCGGCGAAGTGTCTTTGCGGTCTCTCGCAGTATCTGAGCTGGACTTTTTTGTACTTCATTTGTGTCAGGAAATTTTTCACTCATATTATTTAGCATTTAGTGCGGCTTCATCAAATTTTACCGAAAGAACTTTGGAAATACCATCTAAACCCATGGTGATACCGTAGAGAATTCCTGCCCGACTCATAGTCTCGCGGTTGTGGGTGATCAGAATAAGCTGAGATTTCTTAGCCAACGCTTCAATCATGTCGCCATAACGACGGCTATTGGCTTCATCGAGCGCTGCGTCAGTCTCATCGAGAATGATAAATGGCGGCGGATTGACCTGGCTCATCGCGAAAATAAGCGCGATGGAAGTAAGGGCACGTTCTCCACCAGAGAGCATATCGAGTCCGCGCACCCGTTTATTTGGCAGTGATACCACCAGCTCAATCCCCTCTTGCGTTTCTTGCACTTCGTCTTCGTCCTCTTCGTTTTGTCTGATCTTAATAGCGACCCGCTCCAAACCAGCTGAGCCTCCTCCAAACATCAAAGCGAAAAATCTACTAAACTCAGTAGCGATTTTTTCCACTCCTTGGGTGAATTGTTCTTCTAATTTTCCTTGTAGTTCAAGCATGAGCGCGCGGAGATTCTGGACTGACTGAACCAAATCGGTTAATTCATGCTCAAGGAATTCGTCGCGTTCTTTAGCATTTTGGTATTCAAGCAGCAAATCCTCAGTGTTTCCAACCCCCAGCTCCTCGAGTCTAATTTTTAGTTTCTCGAGCGTTCGCCTTCGACCACGTTGTTGGTCTCGTCCCTCAGTGACAATTTGCTCGTGTGTGACTTCTTTCTCATTTTCATCTACTACTATGTATGAGAAGTAGTCCGAAGCACCACGCCCGAGAAGTGACACGGCTTCCTGAAGTTCGACCTTGAAATCTTCTCGGTCGCGCACCAAGACTGCCAACTCACCTGCGATGCGTTGTAGTTCGGTCTCCCGTTCGCGCCGCTGCTCTATGAGTTCAAACATACTGCGTTCAGCCACTCGTTTACCTTCCAGGTCTGTTATTTTTTCAGTTCGTTTGGTTACAACTTCTTCCTCCGCTATTCGTTCAGCTTCCTCTGCCTTAGCCACTGCTTTTTTTGTGTCGTTAAATTTGACTTTAAGTTCAGCCAACTCCGCCTTATCCGATTGGGTGGTGTCAAACACTTCACCTTCACTCTTTTTTAAAAAACTTCTAAGTTGGTGTATTAGGTCATTAAGTGCCCGCTCTAGATTACTCTCTCCTCCCCGCTCTAGTGCCCGCTTTGCCTGAGTAGTCACGTCTTCAACCAAGGATTCTAGTTGGGCGTGTGGGATGAGTTTGTGGTTTGTGGTTTGTGCCAGATGGACTGGCTCAATTCGTCTCTCTAGATAAGAAATTTGTCCTTCTATAGTGGCAAGTTCTTGCTGAGCTTGTTGTCGTATAATCGAAGCCTTCTTATAGACTTGTTCTAGTACCTGCAGCGCTTCCTTAGCTTCAGAGTCTCCATCATCTTGGAGAGCTTCTTTAGCGGCGTTTATTTTTCTCTTTAAAGATTCGAGTTCTGTTTCTGGAATGCGCTTAAGCTCGTTTAATCTATCGAAATGGTGTGCGATGTAGGTGTCTTCACGTTTAAGGTACTCTGCATACAGCTGTCTTAGTTCAGCCTGCACTTCAAGCGAACGTTCAGCTTTTTCCACCTGCTTCTTAAGATACTTCAAATGTGGCGCCGCCTCACGACGCAACGATTCTACCTGTTTGATGTTCTCCTCAGTCTTCTCCAATTTACGGTTGGTTTCTTGTTTTTTAAGTTGAAAAACTTTAAGTCCCAGAGCATCTTCAATCATCTCGCGTCGTTCTTTAACACCAGCCGAAAGAATCCGGTCAGCTTCGCCTTGGGAAATAATATGGTGACCGGTGGAACCAATGTTGGCGCTGGCTAGAAGTTCATGGATATCCTTCAGACGGACAGCTGAGCCATTTAGAATGTATTCATTTTGACCATCCCGGTGAACGACACGCTCGATTTTGACTTCGTCAAAATCGAGCGTGAACGTCCGTCGACTATTATCAAAAACTAATTCAACTGCTGCCCGATTGCCGCGTGCGGTTTTATCAGAACCGCCCCAAATCAAATCTTCCCCTTTCTTCCCTCGCATTGATTTCACTGACTGTTCACCCAAGACAAAGCGAAACGATTCCGCTACGTTGCTTTTACCAGAGCCGTTGGGACCAACAATCGCAGTAATCGGCATCGAAAATTCAAAGTCGCTTTTTTTAGCGAAAGATTTAAATCCGTTGATTGTCAGTTCTTTTAGGTACATGACTTACCAGTCCTCAGCTCCAGACGAATAGACAGCATATACGTTTTGGATGGCAGACACCGAAGTACAGTTGGCACCTTGTCTAGGGCACTTTGCAAACTCGTCATCAAATGAGGTTATATATAAACTTTCCACTTTATCAGTTAAAGCCTTGTACGAAGATCCGTTTGAAGTATAAGTATAAGGGACATTACCGCCACCTGGTTCAGTCGGCACACTCGCTATGAAGGTAGGGACGAGTAAGCTGAGGTTAGCTGGGTAACTGCTGTTTTGGGCTTTGTAAAGCTCGAGAGAAAGCTGTAATTCCTTGAGTTCTGATTTTCGGATTTTGTCACGCGAGTTTTGTCGAGCCTGATTGTAGTTTGCTACCAGAATTGCCGTCAATATACCGATAATCGCAACCACAATTAAAACCTCAATCAAGGTAAAGCCCCTTCTTCCCAAGCTGAGGTTTCTTTTCATGTATCTATTTTAGCATTTAAAGTCTGTGTTTCTAGGTCACTGTGCACAATATTTTATAAGCAGATAACGTCCTCTGTGAGATCAGCCGAACTTCCGACAGTTATACCAGAACCAGCGGCATTTCCTCCCCAGACAGCATACGAAGCTTTAAAGATAGTGTCGCTTTCTTGACACTGATTTGGTTTACTTCCAGTTGTAATAAGCGCGTTGCAAAATGGTGCCGTGCTATAAAACTGAGCTTGGTTGGTCGTCTTCGATGTGTTATCTGCATCACAACTTTTGAGTGGATGGGAATACGTTACTATTTCTGACTCTACCGTCCGTCTTGCCTCAAGTTTATATACTGTACCAGCGCCATTAACTACATATACATAGCCAGAGTTTGCATCAGGAATTTTTTTATCAATCGGTAAGGTTGGAATAAATTCTGGCGCAAAGGCAAATCGCTCAGTTATGTCCCCATCCCTGTCCCAATCAGTCGTGTCTATATGGCCCATTATGTACTGCTCGCCTGGCACACACGCATAACTAGTGCCTGGTTGACCAGACCAGCCGCCAGCCGACACTGGATTAGCTGTGGCACACTGAGCTGGATACCGACCGTATTTTTGTTTATAGAGTTCAATCGCAGATTGCAAGGTTCTGAGGTCAGCTTGCCGGTCAATATCGCGAGACCTAGTATTGCCCTGCACGGCATTGAAAATAACCACTCCAGCCAAAATACTAATAATCCCGACCACCACTACCACTTCCGCTATAGTAAAACCGCTATTATTCTTCATTCAAAAATTATAACACGCAGCGAAATTACCTTTACTCTACTCCCCAACCCTTGGCCTCAATCGCTCGTAGAGCTGCTTGTTGTTCAGCTTCTTGTTTAGAACGTCCTATACCTTCGGCAATTTTTTCGCGTCGCAAAAATACTCCCACGGTAAATACTCGGTCGTGATCAGGGCCAGATTGACCAACAGTTTCATAAGTTGGGGTCACCGAAGCGTGTTCCTGTGACAACTCTTGGAAGCGGCTTTTGGCATCTTGCCACAAACGCTTGTGGACAATCTCCTCAGTTAAATCAAACAATCTCCCGGCGATAAAATCCCTAGCGGCATCATAGCCTTGGTCTATGTAAATTGCTCCAATACAGGCCTCAAAGGCGTTGGCAAGAATATATTGGCGAGCCCGGCCCACGTCCTTGGCCTCACCCTTTGACATTAATAGATAATCATTGATACCAAGTTTCTCTGAAGCGGCCGCTAGGGAGACGGTGTTTACCAAAGCCGCTCTAATAGCCGTGAGCTCTCCTTCTGGTTTGTCAGCATATTTAGCAAATAAAAAATCCGTAACCACAAGCTCAAGGACAGCATCGCCCAAAAACTCCAGTCGTTCGTTGTGATCCCAAGTCGCCTCGCGGTGCTCATTTAAATAAGACCGGTGAGTAATCGCCGAAAGCAGGTGCCGGGTATCAGCAAAATTCACTCCGATAATTTTCTGAAGAGTGGTGAGTTCAGTCTGTAACTTTTGGTCTTCCTTATCCATATCTGTGGACAGTACCATTATTTCATACCTCTGCCAACCAACATGGTGATGGCTTTTGTGACGATCGGGAGGATATCTTCGTAGAAGTTTAGGTCTAGAATTTCTGCCACCTTAAACCATTTTCCATCGTCAAGACCGCCCTTTTGCTCTAGGGTGATTTCAGTATAAGGGGCACGAGCCAAGTAATAGTGTACCTGCTTTCTGACTTTACCTAACTCTGGGTTGGAAGCGATATATTCGTTATTACCCAGTTCGGCTTCAATTGTGACGTCGATTCCGAGTTCCTCCTTAATCTCTCTGATTGCACCAGCTTCGACTGTTTCAGCGTCTTCAATTTTTCCTTTCGATAGGGTCCAGTGGCCAAAAATATCATGCACTAGGGCCAGGTACATTTGCCCCTCATGCTCGGCATAGACCACGGCGCCAGCTAGACGCTGGATGGGCATTTGTTCGTATGGTACGTCTTTCTTTCGCTTCTTGCTCATCTCCTCCTTACCTGGTTCACCAATCTCTTTATAGACAGCACCGAGCACACCGTTGACAAAGCGACTACTATTTTCTCCGCCGAATTGCTTCGCCAATTCAATAGCCTCGTTGATAGCGACCTTAGCCGGCACTTCCGAGCGTTCAGAAAAAAGTAGTTCGTATAGGCCCAGTCTAAGAATGTTTCTGTCTACCGGTGAAATACGATCAATCGGCCACTCGGGAGCCGCTTTCTCGATTACTAAGTCTAGTTCCGGCTGCTTAGCTAGCACACCATCGAGCAGCTTTCCCATGAAAGGCATGTCGGTTTTATTGGGAGCAAATTCTAAAACGTTACGCTCAAGGACATCTTCGACGGCCTTTTTTTCAAGTGCGTTTAAATCCCACTCGAAGAGTGATTGAAGAACAATGCTACGTGAAAGATGTCGATTTGCCATACGATGTACTAAAGATTACTGCGGTCAGTATAGCATCAAGAATTAGATTACTAACTTACAAATCCCCAAAAGAACGGCCCGCAAGCGGGCCGTTCTTTTGGATTACTTCGCTTCAGTTTGACCTTGGGCTTCGCCCATAGTGCCAATTACTTCCTTCTTAGCTTGGATACGAGCGGCACGAGCTTCCTTTTTCGCCTTCATGTCGACGACCATTTTTCCATTATAAAAGCCGCAATCGAGACACATATGATGCGGTCGATGAAGCGCGCTACAATTCAGACAAGTAGAAAGAGCTGGCGCAGTCAACGCATGATGTGAACGGCGGTTCGCAGTATGACCGCGGGTATGACGCATTCGAATTACCATAGTGGCGAAACTATATCAAAAACGTATAAAAAAGCAAGCCGGTAGCAAAAATAGGATAAATCCTACTTTTGCTACCGGCTTTGCGTTCAAGTCAGGTGCCCTGATGAAGTTCAGCTTCAAACTGGGAAACGAGACGATTTCTTTCTTCCAGACTAATTGTTGCGGGCAATGATCTAGCGTAAATGTGCAGCTTCCGTAGTTGAAAATCAGCAAGACCGGGTCGGTCTAAATCTGACTTTACCCTGCCTGTAGAGTCTGGAAATAAGCGATGTGGACAGGCTCGGAACGTAGAACACTCAGATCTGCGCAGCGCTGGTCTTTCCACTCCACCACAAACAACTTGAAATCCTCCATCAACCGCCCTGACATCGTCTCTTTGTACACAAGCGCGGCAAAGAAACTGGTGTGAGAAGCCTTTTGGGACATTGTTCGGCATCTGTATCTTTCCCCTCAAAAAACAAACCCTCCTCGCGATATATTCACGAGCGGAAATCACAGCTTACTCCACAAATGACGATTTTGGCAATAGGTGGTGCGGTGTTCGGGTGTGAATCCATTTTGAGCAATCGATCGTCGATGTGACTTAGTGCCATAGCCTTTGTGGATAGCAAATTGGTAGGCGGGAAATTGCGGGGCCATTTGCCGCATATATTCATCACGTGTTTCCTTGGCACAGATTGAGGCCAAACCAATTACGAGTTCCTTGCTATCGCCCTTGATGATGGTTTCTTGCGGGAATTGCACTGGCGCGCGAAGCGCGCCGTCCAACTTAACAAAACAACTCTCTGGCTTTACGTTTAGTTTCTTTAGCCCCTTCGCAATCAAATTTCTTATTACCACCGAGATACCTTTCTCATCAATTTCCTTTGCACTGGCCGTCATCACAACAAAATTTAACTTCCCTTCTTTTTTAAGCCCTTTAGCCCGCCCAAAAACCGCTTCACGCTTAGTAGGCGACACTTTTTTACTGTCTCCCACGCCAGGAATCAAAGACCAAGCGAAGTTATCTGGCACGACCACAATCCCCACTGCCACCGGCCCCGCCAAAGGCCCGCGACCAGCTTCATCAATACCAATTAACCATTTTTTCTTGTTCATAACTCCCTAAGTAGAATTTGCTATACTTATAATACTATGTCTGACCCTCAGAAACTCCAAACTGAATTCGTCCATCTCCACACTCACTCGATGTACTCCCTCCTTTCGGCCGTTCCGACCCCCAAGGAACTGGTGAAAGCGGCCAAAGCTGACGGACAAACTGCCCTTGCTATCACCGATGCTGGCGCTCTCTATGGTGCTATCGATTTCTACAAAGCTTGTGTGGCACAAGATATTAAACCAATCCTTGGCCTTGATGCTTTTCTCGCGCCCCGCACTCGTTTTGATAAAGAAGCCAACATCGACAAGCCACGCTCGCGCGTAGTCCTTCTGGCCAAAACCTTTAAGGGTTACCAAAATCTCATTCAGTTAGTTACTCGTTCCAACTTTGAAGGTTTTTACTATAAACCGCGCTTAGACGATGAACTCCTAAAGGAACTACACGAGGATTTAATATGCATCATCCCTTCCTTTGCTGGCGAGGTGGCGCAGGCCCTCAAGGATAATAACGGGGACAAAGCGGCGGAACGGCTCGACTGGTACAAGAGTGTGTTTGGAGCTGACTGTTATCTTGAAATATCCCATCACCCGGAAATCCTTGGTCACATGGACAACCAGGCTCGCATTAAAGCCTTAGCCCAAAAAACCAACACGCCGTTAGCGGCCGCCCATGATGTCTATTACATCAAGCCGACCGACCGTATCGCTCGCGAAACGATGATAAAGATTCAAAATGGTGGAGTCGTCGACTTGAGCAGTGACCAACAGTCAGATGAGGATTTCTCACTCACAACACAAGCCCAGATGAAAGATTGGTTCGCTGACACACCCCAAGCACTAAGAAACACAGTAAAAATAGCGGAGCAGTGTAACGTAGAAATCGAGATCGGTACTCACTGGTATTTCCCTGACTACATAATTGAAAGTGGACAGAAACCTGACGACGAGCTACGCATCAGTGCCTATGCTGGAGTAGCCTGGCGTGGACTTGATATCAACAATCCCGAAGTAAAAGAACGTCTTGATTACGAACTCGAGGTTATCAAAATGAAAGGCTACGCCAAGTATTTCCTCGTGGTGGGAGACCTCTTGCGTGAGAGTCGTGAGCGAGGAATCCTGACCACTATTCGCGGTTCAGTCGCCGGTTCGCTCACTACTTATGTCATTGGTATTACCAACGTAGACCCGCTCGAATACAAACTACCTTTTGAACGGTTTCTCAATCCTGAGCGTCCGTCAGCCCCCGATATAGATATGGACTTTGCCGACAATCGCCGGGATGAAATTATTGATTACGCCAAACAAAAATACGGCGAGGACAAAGTCGCGCAGATTGGCACCTTTGGTACCATGATGGCGCGGGCGGCGGTGCGTGATGTCGCGCGGGCCCTTGGTCACTCATATTCAGTTGGTGATCGCATCGCCAAGCTGATTCCCCTTGGCGCTCAGGGTTTCCCAATGACGATCGACAAAGCGCTTGAGATTGAACCGGACTTAGCTGAACTTTATAAAAAAGACTCTGAATCGCGTGAAGTGATTGACCTGGCGAAGCAAATCGAGGGGCGGGTGCGCCACCTCGGGGTGCACGCGGCTGGAGTTGTGATCGCACCCGCCCCGCTCTCACAATTCGTCCCGATCCAACCCGACCCAAAAACTGGAAAGTTTATCACGCAGTATGAAATGAAGTCCGTTGGAGAAGATGGTGTCGGTCTACTAAAGTTTGACTTCCTTGGTATCAAAAACCTAGCTATCTTGGCTGATGCTGTTAAGCGTGTAAAGAAGATTCGCAACATAGAAGTCGACATAGAAAACGTCCCGATTGATGATGCTCTTACTTACGAAATGCTGGCTCGCGGCGAAACAATGGGACTCTTTCAACTCAACGGTACTGGTATGACGGCCTTCCTCAAGCAACTAAAACCAACGACCATTCACGACATTAATGCGATGGTGGCCCTCTATCGCCCGGGGCCGATGGAAATGATTCCGCAGTACATCGAACGTAAACATAACTCCCGCCTCATAAATTTTCTTGATCCTCGGATGGAGAGTATTCTCGATCGCTCCTTTGGTGTTATCACTTACCAAGATGATGTCATGATGATCTCGATAGAACTAGCTGGTTACTCCTGGCTTGAAGCTGACAAACTACGAAAAGCCATGGGTAAAAAGATTCCCGAAGTTATGGCGGCCGAAAAGGGCAAGCTATTACTAGGTCTCGTCGATAACGGCATGAGCCAACAAAACGCTGACAAGTTGTGGTCACTCATCGAACCGTTTGCCGCCTACGGTTTCAACAAAGCCCATGCTGCTTCCTACGGTCGTGTCGCCTACCAAACCGCCTACATGAAGGCTAATTTCCCAGTCGAGTATATGTCGGCTGTTCTGACCGCCGACTCAGGCGACACTGAGAAGATTTCTGAAATTATCCACGAGTGTAACCGCATGGGTATCGAGGTACTTCCGCCAGATATCAACGAGTCGTTTGCGGACTTCAGTGTTGTCCCTGGTACCAATACTATCCGCTTTGGTTTAGAAACGATTAAAAACTTCGGGGCTGGTATTACCGAAATCATTGTCGAGGAACGAAAGAAGGTCGGCGCTTTCACATCACTTCAAGATTTCTTCACCCGCATCCATGATCGCAACCTTAATAAAAAATCTGTCGAGGCTCTCATTTGCGCTGGAGCCTTTGACAGTTTCGGCGATCGCGGACAACTCTACGGTAATGTTGACACTTTTCTTTCCTACAATCGAGAACATGTTGCTGGTAAAGAGACTGGTCAAGACTCACTCTTTGCCGATTTAGGAAGTGTGAGCAACCTTACACTTCAACCAGCCGAACCTGTTTCAGCCACTCAAAAATTAATCTGGGAAAAGGATTTACTTGGCGTCTATGTTTCTGGACATCCACTTGATGATCTTAAATCCGAAGTAGATGCTCGACCGCGCATTGCCCAAGTACGCGCTGGTTATAAAGGTACGACAGTTGTGACCACTGGCTTGATCGAAAGTGTCCGTGAACTTCTCACCAAAAAGGGCGACAAAATGGCTTTTATTAAATTAGTCGACCAAACCGACTCAATCGAAATCACCGCTTTCCCAAGTGTCTACGCTGAACAAAAAAACATCCTCCAACCTGGTACCTGCGTTGCTATCAAGGGCAAGCTCGATATTAGAAACGATGAACCTAGTATCCTCATCGACCGCGCTAAAGCCCTCACTCCCACCCAGACCACCCTTACCGAAATCGAATAGAGATAATTTGACACAAAGGTACTAGGTGTTAGTTTAAGTAAAGTAACCACTGTACCTGACAGGAGAAGAAGAATGAAACTGCGTGTCACATATTTCAGTAATATCCCTGGGGCTGACGCTGTTTGGTATCACATCACGCCAGACAAGGAGAATCCATACGAGATTTCTGCGCTTGAAAAAATGAAACTTAAAAGATTGCACTCCAAAATCAGCAAAATGGCCGAGCGGGTGCTTGGCGATGAGTTCATCAGAGTTGACTTTGACTTCGGTGGTATCCTAACCCTCGGAGTCAACAAGGGAGTCGCCACTGGGCCCAAGAAAGATGGTTTCAGAAGTCTACGGGGCTGGATCGAACTCTGCGACGAGGAAGGCCTCCCCTGAAGCATTACCTAATACTGGACCATCCCCGCGCCATTCAATCGGCGCGGGTTTTCTTTTACCAATCAGATACCCTCCCAAGCTTGAAACATCCCCAAAAAACTAGCGATTAATCGCTAGTTTTTGCATCAGTTTTTGTTATACTTTTTGGATGACACACGTTTCTCGCAAACAAATAGACTCCATCGATTACTCAGAGGCACAGAAACAGCTCACTGAGTTAATTACAAAACTAAACTCAAGCAGTGCTACCCATTTTATTAACGAATTATTTACCGAAGCGGAAAGAATAATGCTTATTAAAAGATTTGCCGCGATTTTCATGTTCCAACAAGAATACTCTTACTATCGAGTAAGTCAGGCCGTTGGAATCAGTACTTCTACGTCTCGATTAATTTATGAAAAATATTTAGTTTGTCACTACGACAAACTTCTGGCTTCTATACCGAAGAACCAAAAGAGTGAATTTTTGGCTTTGGTCGAAGACTTTCTACTCTCTAAAGCTAGCTATAAAGCACGTCAGCGACTACTAAAAAGAGTTCTCTAAAAAACATCCTAAAATGTAGCGATTAATCGCTACATTTAGACACATCATTTTAATTCTTTATTTTTTAATAGATTGCGTGTTTTAGGTTGTTGGGTTAGGATAGATACTAATCAGAGATTGTGGTGGCTACCAACCATCAGTCCCGACTACGTCGAGAACGAGAGAAGTCTATTTCTCTTCTAATCTGTGTAAATGAGCGCCGCTTTGGCATACTAAGCGGAAACTCGGTGGAACCGCGGTCTAGATCGCCCGAGTGAGTATACGAACTTTCGTGTATTCACTCGGGCGCTTTTTGTTATCAATTTATTTATTTACATGTCAGAAAAGTTACAAAATAAACGCCACACTCTCGCCCATCTCTTGGCAGCGGCGGTTTTGGAACAATACCCTCACGCCAAGCTTACTCTTGGTCCGGCTATCGACACTGGCTTTTACTACGATATTGACTTTTCAAGTGGTGGAGCACCAGGAGATACTGATCTTAAGGAACTCCAGAAGTCGATGAAGAAGCTTATTAATAAATGGACTGAGTTTACCCACGAAGAGGTGTCCGCTGACAAAGCGCGTACTACATTCGCTGGCAACGAATTTAAGATTGAGTTGATAAATGAAATCGAAGCTCGCGGCGAGACAATTACCCTCTACACTTGTGGTAGTTTTACCGACCTCTGTCGCGGTGGTCACTTAGAGAACCCCAAAGCAGAAATCGACACTGATGCGTTTAAATTAGACAAAATCGCTGGTGCCTACTGGCGCGGAGACGAGAAAAATAAAATGCTCACTCGTATCTACGGTTTGGCATTTGACAATAAGGAAGAACTGGAGGCGTACGAAAAACAAATCGAGGAAGCCAAGGCCCGCGACCATCGCAAACTTGGTAAGGAACTCGATCTCTTTACCTTCTCCGAGCTCGTTGGCCCTGGCCTGCCACTGTTTACTCCCAAAGGCACTTTGATGCGCGACTTGATTGTCGATAAAATCATGCGTATTCAAGCCAAGTACGGCTACCAAAAGGTCACTATCCCCCACATTACCAAGAGCGACTTATACAAGACGTCAGGCCACTGGGATAAATTTGGTGATGAGCTTTTTAAAGTGAAGGGTCAATCTGACGCTGAGTTTGTTATGAAGCCGATGAACTGCCCACATCACACCCAGATCTTCGACAGCAAGCCTCGTTCATACAAAGAGCTACCGATTCGTTACGCTGAGACCACCATGGTTTATCGTGATGAACAAGCGGGTGAACTTATTGGCCTAGGGCGAGTGCGCAGTATTACTCAGGATGATGGACACGTATTTTGTACCGTTGACCAAATCGACCAGGAAGTTGAAAACATCGTAAAGGTAATTCAAGAATTTTATACGTCACTAGATATGTACAAGGACGGAAACTTCTGGGTATCACTATCAGTCAGTGACCCTAGTAAGCCAGAGGAATACCTCGGAGACCCTAATGACTGGAATAAAGCGGAATCAATGTTGGAAGCCGTAGCGAAGCGTCTGCAACTTCCGTACAAAAGAGTTGAGGGAGAAGCAGCCTTTTATGGACCAAAACTCGACTTTATGTTTAAAGATGCACTTGGGCGTGAGCGCCAGCTCGCGACCGCCCAACTCGACTTTGTTATGCCGGCCCGTTTCTCTCTTTCCTACACTGACAACACTGGCAGCAAACAAACACCAGTAATGATTCATCGCGCTATTGCTGGCTCACTAGAACGCTTCATGGCGATTATGATTGAACACTTCGCTGGTAACTTTCCACTCTGGCTTTCGCCCGTTCAGCTGGCAATTATTCCAGTCTCGGAAACGCAGAGCCCATACGCATACGAAGTAGCAGAAACTTTACGCAAGCACGGGTTCCGTATCGAGCTTGATGATTCAAACGAAAGTATGGGTAAGAAAATCCGTAATGCCAAGCAAGAGCGACTTCCCTATTTCATCGTGGTCGGTGACAAAGAAATCACGAATCGAAGCGTCACGCTTGAGTCTCGTGATACTGGAGAATCAATCTCACTTTCACTTGATGACCTATTTCTAAGATTAACTACCGAGAATAATATCTAAAAGAAGGTATCGGCCAAAAAGCCGCCCATACGGGGCGGCTTTTGGTGTTCTGTATCTTTAGGCTAGATCTCCTCAATCACTCCCTCGGCTTCCACGATGACAGTGTCGGTAAAGGTCGTGCCTGCGGCAGTACAAGAGATGGTGTACTCGCTCTTGGCGGTGATTGGGCCAGCTACCGCATTACCGCCGCTATAGCCAGTAATTAATGGATTGAAATTAGGAATGGCCATACCTGGTCCATAGACATCACAAACCATTGTGTATGGATTACTGACACTCCAAGCAACCACGGTGGTTTGTCCGTTTTGGACGCGGACTGGGTTGGCTATTATAGACAAGCCTGGGTCAGGAGGAGCGGCCGTGATAGTCCCCGTGTAGACATTATCGCCTTCATTGGTTTCAGTGACTTTACCTGGATTTCCAGAAGAGTCCACAGTAATGCGAACACCATGAGTACCAAACGGGATAGGGCCAGCGACAATTTCACTGTCATTCTCGCCGCCAGACGCCGCGATTAGACCAAGTCCATTAGTGCGGTTGACAGTGGTCTCGTATGATCCGTCGTCGTTAAGGTCAAATTCAAAGCGATAATCAGCGGTACTATTAGTATCGATACTGCCCCCGTTTTGGGTTCGGAAGTAGACGGTGACTTGATTATAGGTGCTGCTGCTAGTGTTGAAGGTACCGAACAGAGGTGATTGATTTTGACCGACGGTCAGGTTGGGTTGGCTGATGTCAATAATTTTCTGCGTCCAGCCTGAACTGGCACCTGAGGTGTCTACCGTTCGAGCTTGGAAGGTCTTTTGACCAGCTGTGTTCCAACTATTGGTAGCTGGCTGTACAGTATTAGAAGGAACCACCATGGTTGGGCTACCGTCTGGAGTCCCGTCATTGTCCCAATCGAGCTCGTAAAAGACGTTGTCGTTATCTGGGTCAGAGCCTTGGATGTTAAAGGTAATCGGACTGTTGGTTTGAAGGGTGCCAGAGAGATAGTTGATCGTGGGAGCACTAGGAGGTTGGTTGACAACCGAGACTTGGACTTGGTCAATCACTCCACTACAATTAATCATATAAGTAGCGTTAGCAGTAACAGTGGTGGTGTCAGTACTATTTAAGGCTATTGCCTCACCACTCCCCCAAGCACCACCCCACTTAGTACAAGAAGCGGCATAGGCACTATTCCAGGACAAGTTGACGACAGTATTCTTGTTAACGGTCAGCGGCCCATCACTGCCGTTGATTTTAAGGTCAGCCGTGATTGGCGGCGCCGCAGAGATCACGATGTTATGGCTCGCACAAGCAGATCTTCCGCCCTGACTATCCTCCGCTAAAACATACAGATTGTAGGTGTTAGCGCTGCCCCAGGTCAAGCCGCTTTTAGTCTGATTTACACCAGAAGCAACGTAACCAGCACCAGGCAGCCACTCGGTGACAGTGGTACAAGCGGCGTCAGTAATACCGTATCTGATATTATCGTTGTCGCCGTCAGTAGTAACGAAGTTAAAGTCATAGCCAGTGTTAACGATGCCAGTACTAGGGCCAGTGATAGTCGGGACGGCTGGCGGATTGTTGCTTGCTACGGCCGTAAGATTGAAGGTGATGTTTTGTTGCGGAACATCTAGTGTAAACGGCTGAATGTTAGAATACACCCAAACGGCATTCCAACTGTCGTAAGCATAGTCGCCTAAAGCCATAGGAGACTGATCCCCAGAACAGGAACCGGTAAGAGTTCCCAGGAAGTCATACGACTCTTGTCTGATATAGAAATTTCCGTTGGTACTTGAGTAATTATTACTAAGTTTTATCGAACCGGGTGAATTAACACAGTACACACCATTTCCCTGATCTGTTAAGCCTGCTGTCGAACCAGTAATATCGACAGTGACGTTAGGTGGATTAATAGAGAGAGGCGAATAAAGCCAATTACTACCAGCGATGCCAGACGCTCTTGAGCCAACGTAATCCTGAGCCAAACAAGCAATTGGCGGTGGATTGGCTCCAGAAATCCAGTATCCGTTAGGTGAATCAAAAATTCCGCCACCTAGACCAGTAGACGCGTCAAGTGGGGTGGCGAACCAAGATACATCTGATCCTAAAAATGTATTATTAACGATCTTGAAGCAACTGCCGACACCGACACTTGATCCGTCGGCAATGGGACTTCCGTTGGAGTTATCAGTAATATTGGCGTTGTAGTTGATAGCGATGTTTGGGTTAACAAAATAATGGCCATACCCAATCATTCCATTACTACCAACAAAGCCCTCGCCTGAGTTGTTAACAATCATCTTGTTCCAAGTCACATTCTTCGCCTCCCCTATTTCTGGATGCAGCAAAAATAATCCTGGTAACATCAGAAGGAAGATGAGGATGGATAATGGTGTTGTCATCGGGGGGCTGTTACTGTCAATATGATTCCTGCGCTTTTTGACGAGAAAGGTGACAACGGCCGCACTAAGGAGCAGGGCAACCAAGGTGAATATTATATTCATGAAGTTTTTGGTAATGAAGTCTAGCAGAGAACCTTTGATCGGCTCGTCTATAAAACAGCTACTTGGATCAATGGTCTGGCAGTCATAGGTTTGGGTCACTTGTTCGATAATCACCCCGTTTCGTTCTAGCGTGGCGGTTAAGGTAGCGTAGTTAATATCTGTCTCCGCAGTAAAATTATCTCCAAAACCTGGCATGTCTCCAGTAATAGTACCCTCATAACGATACTCATGGATGGTCTTACCCGTTCTATCTTTAAGAGACAGCGTCAGAGTATTTCCTGCAACAAATGGACTGTTGACTGAGTGGGCACAAGCAAACAGGGTCTCACTAGTGCCTTTTTGTATTGGGAACTTAGTTACTCCAGGGAAGTTGATTCGAGTCTCTTCGATACCATCACGAGCGTAGCGGATATTGAGAATACTTTTAGCTTCGTTATCCTGAGTTACTGCAGTCACATACACTACCGATTCACGTTGTGGCTGCACTTCGTACGTGACGGTCTTGGTTTCGTTAGGAAGCAGAGTGATCACTTCTGTTTTACTAAAACGTAAATTGTCTTTGTTCATCGCATCCCAAGCGTACTGATTCCATTGGAGTGGTAGCGTCTTTGTTTGATCTGAAGGATTCTTAATAGTCGTCTCAACTATAACGGTATCGCTAGCTTTAAAATGTAGCGGAAAGGCGGCAAATTTATGGTCTAGGCCATTTAGAGTAGTAGCTGACTTGGACAATTTGGCGATTGCAGCATTATCGGTAACGACACTAAAAGCTGCGGTATTACCGACCACGTCGTCGGTAAAAGAAAGCCCCATCAAATTGTACCGTTTGGCTGTCGTGAAGAAGTAGGCGGCGTAGTACTCACCTCCCTCGGCGTTTTGTGGCACTTTCCACTCATAAGCAATAGGCAGGGTTCCTTGTGTGGGTAGTGTAATTCCCTCTTTTATCACAAACTGATCTACCACTTCATTCCCATCACCAGCCCTAAAGGTAGCTTCATTCCTCCTAAAAATCTTCACATATAGAGTGCCGTCAAGGAGTGGATACGGGTTAGTACTCTTCACTTCCCCACTGAAGGTTATGGCTGCTCCGGGGATAGTCTGGCCGATAGTCGGCTGAAGATCCGCTTCCACACTGCCGAAAGTGTAGTAATCAAAACAATTAAGAGGGCCGCTGACCGTACTATCTGGCACTCCAGGCAGCGGGGACGTGGTGGTAGCTGGTTGTGCAAAACTTGTACTTGGAACAAGCAGAACTGAAAATAGAACCAGAATGAGAAAACGAGACATCATAGATATGATAGCTAATAAATTATAAATCAACGTATATATATTATACGTCTCAGCTAGCTATCTTTTTAAACATAGGTGGACAAAAGCACTAAAAACCGCTGCCAAGGCAGCGGTTTTTAGTACGTTTTAGAAAAGTGGCTTAGGCGATTTCTTTAACCGCCTTCATAATCGCCATCTTCACCGCAGAAGCCTCATCAGTGTACGTGCCATCAAGGGCACCAGTGAGAGCCGCTACTATATTCTTGATTTTTTCTTCTTCAAATTTAGCCGCTTCACTAGCCAGCAATTTTGACACTTTTACGTCTTCACCACGATGAGAACGAATGACATTGTCGAAGTCAGCCGCCGCGTCAGCGAGAGCAAACATCGGACGGTTGCCAATCATTTCGTAAGCTGCCACGATGTTGCCAGTTATGATAGCTTCCGCTAGTGAGCTTGAGCCTTCTGGAACTACGGCTGGTACGAATTGTTCAGTCGCAACTGAATCAATAACAGTGGTCGCGCAGAGATCGCGCATCCGAGCCTCATTGATTACGATCCAACCGTCTTCTAATGGGAATTGCTGCTTAGCAGCCACTATGACATCATCAAGAGCTTCATTCCTTTCCAGTATCCCTTCGGTACATCCGATGAAGTGAAGAATCGCATCACTGGAGAGAAGAGCCATTTGTACATGAGCTCGATCTTCAAGAGCGGTCACGATATCATCACTAACATGGTGTGGGTTGGTCGAGACGACCAGGTTTTCATAACCAACTACTGGTGCCATCGGTAGATTAGCTGGTACCTCCGCTATCGCTGTTTGACTGGCAGTTATCGAAGGGACAAAGACATCTGGGCGAATTGCTTCCGCCACACTATGAGACTTGATTGACGAAGCATCGAAAGCCATAAAATCGGCTACGGGCTGACGACGACTGATAATGAGGTAGCTTAAGAAGAGTGCCCAAGCAGCCAATAGTGCATAGAAGATTACAGTCAGGACTGGACCAGCTTCAAAACCAGTGTATGGCACATTTGAAAGTGAGATACCAGCCACCAGTGGTTGTTGGTCGCGGACGGTGATTACTTTCAAATCATCTACCTTAACTTTTACTTTACAAGTTCGATCTTTCGAACCCTTTTCGGCCACTAGTGTGTACTCGGTATCACGAGTTGGTCTGACCTTAATCGAACCATCGTAGTAGTCTTCACGGTCATCACGGTCGTATTTATCGGTTGACATGAGAACCTTATTTCTATCATCTTCCAGTGTCACTTTAGTAGCTCGCGAGGTGTCCCACTTGAGAGTTATTTGATCACCACTCTTAATCTTGTTGTCAGAAGCCGTCAGTTCACAACGTGGTGATGAGCTTCCTCCACCTCCGCCTCCTCCGCCTCCAGAGACAGTAACAGTTAGTGGGCAATCAATTGATTGCGTTCCTTTGCGAGCAGTAAGCACGTAGGTAGTATCAGATGATGGTTCAACCGTAGTACTACCAGACAGTGCAGTTGAGCCGATAACACTGATAGAGACTGAGTCGATATTATTTGTACTCCAGTTCAGGGTCGATTGATTGCCGCGGCTAATTGAATAGTCTGAAGCAGTAAAGGTGACGTTGTTTGGACAGCTCAAACTTGGTGGGTTGGTTCCCAGTGTCACTGGGGCGGCACAGGTTACTTGATCACCATCAGCATCAGTCGCAGTCAGGACGAAATTAGTATTAGTAGTGACATTAGTGTTTTGGGCACCAATGGCTGCCACTGTCCCGATAGTTGGTGAAATACTTACATTAGTTGCACCAGTCACCTTCCAATTAAGGGCGACTGTTCCGCCGCTAGCGGGAAGCGTATTAGGGGTAGCGGTGAAAGATTCACACACTGGTACTGGATCAGAACTTACTGTTACCGGTACCGAACAATTAGCTGTGCGTCCCTCTGTACCATAAACGGTCAGGTTGTAGGTGGTCGAAGTGACTGGAGTCACTAGACGTGAACCGTCAACGACCACATCGCCGATACCATTGTCGATAGCCACTCGACTAGCGTTTGAAGTCTGCCAAGTTAGGGTGGCACTATTTCCAGTCACGATAGTACTAGGGGTAGCTGTCAGTGAATCACATGAAGGAGCTGGGTTATTAGTACAACCGTTGTTAATCGTGGTGTTTACAGTGTTACTGTTTATCCAAGTACCGAAATTGCTTAGTTCGTAAGCAGTAACTCGAGCTTGGTTTGGAATCGTGAAGTTACCACATGAAGTTGGAGTATTAACTCGCGCCAATACGGTCATGGTGCCTTGCTCACCCGGATTAAGAATATTTCCATTGAAGTGAACGGTACGATCGCCAGTGGTGTAGACTGGGATTCCACCATCGTAGCCAGGAGTAATGTTGAACGAAGTGCTATTTGAGAGATACGTTAGTTTATCGCTAAGCACGTCTTCGATCTTAACTCCACTACCAGTACAGTCGGTGGTACCGATGTTTTTGACAGTGATTCCATAAGTAAGAGTTTCACCGACATTGGCGGTAGTCTTATCGACAGTTTTGATAATCTGAAGACGACAATCTACTGGTACGGGAATACAAGTGATGCGCACTGAGGCAGTACAACTGCTTCCGCCACCACTAGCTGACACGGTGTAAGTAGTGTTCGCTCGAATATCAGTCATTTCGATACTACCATTGGCACCAGAAACAGGCTGGCCATTGATGCTGACTGAAGTGGCGCCAGGAGTATTCCAAGTAAGAGTCGCGCTGCCACCGACAAAGATTTCCGTATTGTTGGCAGTAATCTCACAAGTGACTGAACTTCCACTTACACCAGAAGCGCTGTTGGTGATGAAATTTGTAATATTGTCAAATACCTCAAAACCAGGAAGGTTGAGGTCGGTTAGTGGGTTCGATTGCGCATTGGCGACCGACACCAACGGCAGGTTGAAAGCCGAGATCAGCAACGCAAAAATCATCACGACTGAGGCCATGTTTTGTAGTGTTTTCTTCATAATAGTAATACTAACGTTCATAAGATTTATACTCTTACCTACACCATAAGAAGTTACGCAAGAGTAAGTAAGCCGACGACGTTCTTACTTAAAGATTTTATTGGTTTAGGGAGAGAACAGAGGAACAGCTGTGAAGCTCTAGTGTTTACACATCATATATTAAATATGATATTTTGTCAAGCAAACTAGATAGACCGCACCTCAATTTCATGTGCTTCCACGATAAAACGATCATCGGTGCTACCGAAGCTGTTACAAGTAGCCAGCGTAAGGCGGCGTTCCTCGCCAGCAATCGGTACAGTAAGATCACTGGCTTGCGCCTTAAACACCTTTTCTACCTCAAAGACATGGACCCGGTTGCCCGCAGACACTTCAATCGTATCGCCCCAAGCTAGTTCTTGAATCCCATTAAAGGCCTGAAAGTTCTTATTTATCACAGTTGGTAGGTAACTTGAGTGTCCCAAGATAAAGACATTGCCGTTTTGAGCCAGTCTGGCCGAGTCGGGATGACGCACCGCACCGTCAAGGAGTGCAGCGTCTAGATCAGCTACCGCGCGCGAATCTGGGTTGAGCACTGGGATAGTGCGGTCAAGCTTCTCGATATAAATAGAGGTTGGAAGCAATGGTTCCTCGATGGTAGCGACTGGGAAATCAGCTTCGAAGGCAGTTTGCTCGATGAGGGTAGTGTCCGGAGTGGTATCTTCTACATTTTCTGGGGTCATTTTTAGCTCTGGCACAAAATCAACCGCCACCAAGATGGTGTAGGTAACCAGGAAAAAGAAGAAAAAAAGTCCCAAAAACGGCAACTTTTTATCCCAAATACGTTCAGTAATAATCCTTGTTCGGGGAAAATCAGAATTCATATTGGCCATATTATCACACTTTTGTCAAAAGTCAACTGCTCGTAATGGTTCACCCTACCCTGGCTAATCGCTACGCGACTAGCCAGGGTAAACATTGACTTTTTTACATATTATGTTAATTTAGCGCTTAGATTAGGTCTATTACATTTCGTCTATTCTCGATTTAATTCAAACAGAAGGAGCTTCCCATGTCTTTTTTTGGCAAAAAATCATTTTTTTCCGAACAAGAACTGCTACCTTCAGACGAGGGTAGTGTCCAGTCGGCCGAGACAGTTTTAGCTGCCGCCAAACGCGTGCACCAACGCTTCGGAGTCAAAACCGAAGCTGATAAACTCGCCCAGGCCATTAAGGTCGCGCAAAGTCGAGATCAGGCTGCAACCGCGTTCGCTGCCGCCAACATAAGTATCCTCGACACGGCTGAAGTCCAGGCCTACCAGACCAAACAAATATTACCGACCTGGTGGCAGCGACTAAAAAACTGGAATCAAAGAGTTATAGCTTTTTTCGACAGAACACTAGCTCACGACATAGTATATGTCGTCGTAGCCTTTGCGGGGCTTCTTTTAACCTTGCCACTGGCACTATGTTGGGGTATCGACAGCTTGTGGTATGACGTCAATTACATTACCTCGTGGATGCTAATTGTTGGGTTACAGACAGCTGGTTTGCTTTTTATTTTTTGCGGCGTGGTTATAATCGCCGTGAGAGAAGATGAAGAGATTGAGGAGTTTGTCAATCAATCGCTTAGATTCTATGTCAACGTTAATATGGCAATTATTGGCCTTCCGGCTCGCCTGATTGCTAGCCTTGTCGGTATCTGGTTCTATCGAGGCACTAGCGTTAAACGATGGACTACGATGTCGGTTAACCAATACCACAAGTCACTCCCCGACTCGGTCGTGCTCAGCATCGACCACGTCATGGGGGCACTTCCGAAGGCACAGATTGAACTCGAAGTTCTTGAGCCAGCCACGGATGGGAGCAACGAAATGTTCGTTACCCTAAAGCTAGGTGCCAAACAAGACAAGCTGTACCTTTGGCACGAGCCGGCACTAGAATGAACACCATTGGCTTACGCCGCAGACAGTCTGGATGGCAACATCCAGGCTGTTTCTTTTCTCGCACAAACTTGACAAACACTTTAAGTTGTAGTAGGTTAAATTCATTATGGATACCGAAACGTTTTCAAACAAGACTCGGCGAGTAAGGGCATTTATTGTAATCGGATTTTTTGCCCTGATTGCTCTTATTGGATGGTTGTCAGTACAAATCGTAGCCTATACGCCATCAGCTTTCTCTTCCCTCGCCTCTTTGGCACAAGGTATTAGCCAGTATAAAGAAGCTGTTTTTGATAGTGAGTCACTTCCAATCACTAGCGGCCTCACTAACCTAGAGTCTGGCAAGACAGCCACTATCACTTGGGAAAAGGACGATCGTCCCGGCACCTACACCTTTTCTTATAGTTGTACTGATGGGGTCACTCTAGAAATTGTCTCACCAGAAGGTATGCGTAGTGTCTCGTGCGATATGCGCTACAGCCTCGGCGACACAGACAGTGTCACTCTAGTGGTAGATTCGAGCAAGACCGAGTCGACCAATCTGTCCTACGCCATCTCATTTATGCGCGCCAACGATATTGGCCCCATCCGTATCGGAGAGCAGACAGTAATGATTCTCCCAAGCACAACCCTAGCTGAAGAAGTTAAAGAAGAAGGAGCCGTCCTTGGTGAGACTGACAAAAAAGAAGACGAGTTTGTAAAAGACGAGATTGTCACGCCAGAAACAACCAAGCCAATAGTAGTGACCCAGCCAACAACCGAGTACGTATACGAGGTTCCTCTTTCAAATCCTAAGGGCTTCACTGATCTCGCCACTCGTTTCATCGGTACTGGTGCGATCGTAAATGGTAAGTTTGTAGCTGGGAGTATCGAACGTAAGGACGATGGTGCCATCCAATTTGAAATAAAGAACATCGGTACTAAGACTTCAGAACCCTGGGGCTTTAGCGTAACTCTTCCTGATGGTGATACCTACACTTCTCCTAAGCAGGCTGCCCTCAAGCCAAACGAACGAGCGACTATCACAATCGGTTTTGCCACACCTGATAAAACTTCACACACTTTTGTAGTGGTAGTAAAAGTTGAAGACAAAGTGGAGTCAAACAACAGTTTCAAGAAAGTTGTTAATTTCACAAAATAATTACTGTATTTTAAAAACCGGGTGGCCGAAGGCCACCCGGTTTTTAAAATATCCACTCAGACCAGGCTAGATATCCAGATTGGCCATCTTAGCGTTATTCTGGATAAACGACTTACGACTAGGAACGTCGGTTCCCATCAGAATATCGAACACCTTGTCGGCCTGCATGCTATCTTCGACATTTACTTGCTTCAAGATTCGATTGGCTGGATTCATAGTAGTCTCCCACAATTCTTCAGCATTCATTTCACCGAGACCCTTGTAGCGTTGAATGCGGACTTTAGCTCCTTTCTTGGCGACGGCTTCTGTCTCCTCCTCGCCTTCTTCTTCACCCTCTTCGATTTCAACCGCTTCAGTCGAAACATCTTCGCCCATGTCTTTTAAGACCGCAAATTTTTCTTCATCAGTAAAGGCATAACGAACATCTTTTCCTTTTTGAATCTTGTAGAGTGGTGGTTGAGCAATATACACAAATCCACCGTCGATAAGAGCACGGAAATAGCGAAAAAATAGAGTGAGAAGGAGGGTACGGATGTGTGCTCCGTCGACATCAGCGTCGGTAGCGATAATAATCTTGTGATAACGAAGCCTCTCAATATCAAATACATCACCAATGGCCGTACCGAGTGCGATTACCAGATTTTTGATCTGCTCTGAAGCCAGCATCTTATCGATACGGGCACGCTCGACATTAAGAATCTTGCCACGTAGCGGAAGAATGGCTTGGGTTTTGCGATCACGACCCATCTTGGCTGAACCGCCCGCTGAGTCTCCCTCTACAATAAATAGTTCGGAGTCTTCAGCTCTCTTACTTTGACAGTCAGCCAACTTACCCGGCAGCGACAGCCCCTCCAGTGCTCCTTTACGAAGCACACTATCCTTGGCGGCCTTGGCGGCCTTGCGCGCCTTAACCGCAATAATCACTTTATTGATGATGGCTTTAGCATCATCTGGATTCTCTTCTAGATACATGTTGAACGCTTCACCAAACACTGACTCAACAGCACCACGGGCTTCCACCGAACCAAGCTTGGCCTTGGTCTGACCCTCAAACTGGATCTCAGGCATTTTAACTGAAACTACCGCTGTGATTCCTTCGAGCACGTCATCCCCAGTAAAGCCGGCGTCTTTGTCTTTCACGGAGAAGAAATTACCCTTCTTGGCATAGTTGTTGAGAGTACGCGTGAGGGCTGTCTTAAACCCGGTAATGTGCGTGCCGTGTTCGGGATTGTAGATGTTGTTGGCAAAGGCCGAGATCCTGGGTTGGATATCATCAACATACTGCAAGGCCACCTCAACTGACAGCACTGCTTTGTCGACGTCATTCTTCTCAATGTAAAAAATGTTTTTATGAACCGGCTTTTGATACATGTTGTTAAAGGCCACTAGTGAACGCAAGCCGCCTTCAAAGTAGAAAGTTTGCTGCGGTACCGTTAAGTGTTCATCGGCCAAATACTGCTTGCTCTTTAGGTCAAGTTTCTTTTGGTCTGACTCAGAAAGTTCACGCGCGTCAATCACTGTAATTTGCATGGCTTTTACCAAATACGCTTGCTGGCGTAAATGCCCGACAATACGCTTGTAGTCGTATTTTATTTCTTTGAAAATATCGATATCGGCCTTAAAGGTAATTATGGTGCCTTGAAGTTTAGACGGACCAATTTTTTTAGCTTTATACTTCGGCTTTCCGATATTGTACTCCTGCATATAGTAAGCACCGTCACGGTGAACTTCGGCGATGAGATGTTCGGACAAAGCGTTTACTACCGACACCCCAACGCCATGCAAACCGCCTGATACTTTATAGCCCGATTCATCACCTCCAAACTTACCTCCAGCATGAAGGACAGTGAGGATAGTCTCGAGGGCAGAGACACCAGTTTGCTTGTGATGGTCAACTGGAATCCCACGGCCGTTATCTACCACTCGAATGTAGTTGTCAGGCAAGAGCGCCACTTCAACCTGATTTGCAAAACCACCCATCGCTTCGTCGCGAGAGTTATCAAACACTTCCCAGATCAAGTGATGAAGACCATCGGTACCAGTGGTACCAATGTACATACCCGGGCGCTTTCGCACTGGATCAAGTCCCTCCAGCACCGAAATCGACGACGCGTCGTAGCTCTTTTCTTTGGTCTTTTTAGGTGCGGGTTGCTTGACTGCCATGCTGAAATATTAACAGATTAATTACTCATCATTATAGCAGAAAACCATTATTTTTGCTTACTCTATTGGTCATTAGTTGGGTATGAAAACGCCGCAAAAATACTTGACTTCTCTAGCAGATATGCTAGAAAATAAAACATAGTTGTTCAACTTCAAGGGAGGTTCCCGTGCTCATTTCAAGCTTCGTTCTGGCCGTCCTTGGTTACAGTATTCTTTGCTACGGTATTCTGTTCAAAGGTGCTGTACAGCCCCTCTCCTCTATCCTGCTATGGTTCGCTCTCGACGGCCTTGCAGCCTGGACAGCGTATCGATCAGGTGGAAATTGGTTGCTTGCAACTGGCTACACCCTAGGCTGTCTCGCCGCTGTTCTCGCCAGCATCTACAAAGGACACACGGCCTTCGTGAAAAGTGATCTCTGGGTCACCATGGCAGTGATCGTCTGTGTTGTAGTGTGGCTGAGCGTCGGCAACCTCGCTGGGCTGGTTGCCAGTTCAACTGCAATGTTCATCGCGGGCGTTCCAGCAATGATCTACTACGCGAAACAGCCACAGGACGGGCAACTGGCTGTCTGGCTGATATTTTGCCTGGCAAACGCCATCGGGTTGACAGGACGACAAGGTGACGCGCTGGAAGACTGGATCTTCCCCGTCTTAGCTCTCGCAGGATCAGGCATTGTCACCATCCTGATCGCCCGCAAGCTTGTACCGGTTCGCCCGGTAGGCTGAAAGTTCCGTGCGTCGCGCATCTCACCTCACCGTGAGTGCGCGCCCTCGGGCTTTTTTTATTTTTATACTAGAAAGGTTGGTGTGATGCCGAGCGAGACATTGCGCAGGAGCAGAAAAACTAGCGATTAATCGCTAGTTTTTCTGCTTCGACCATAGTGGCGATTTTTCTCCTTGAAAAATTGAACGCGTGTTGAGCGAGGTATTACAGCAACCTTTTCACGAAGCCTCTCTATCGCACTTCCCAGCCTTTTTCGGCGACAACTTTATAAACATTGTCCATGTGCGTAGTTACCTCTGTATCAGTGAGGGTTTTTTCGAATGATTGGAAAACGAGGCGAAAGGCATAGGAGGTGCGTCCCTCTTTGGTGAAGATGTCGAAGAGTGCCAGGCGGACACATAAATCTCCAGCGGCTTGGTAAATGGTTGATTCTACCGTCGCTGCTATTTCACCCTCCCCTACCCAAAGTGCGATATCGCGACTCATAGCTGGGTAGACTGAAACAGGCTTATAAATGGCAGGAGTCTTTGAAATAAATTCTCCATAACTCTGGGGTTGCGGCAGAGTATCTAGTATGGCCGATAAATTAGCTTCGGCTACCCCTTGTTCTACTTGCCAGTCTAACTTTATGCCGAGCTGTTGTTCAACAGTATCGCAAGCGGTCATTAAAATTACATCGTCGTTTTTATGGTAGCCATTACCCTTTGTGCGAACACCAAGCGCAATGGCAGTATGCTCTGATACTGAAGTTTCAGTTTTATCAAAGACGGTACCAATTTCAAAGATACGGATGTCTGGCCTACCCAGTAAATCTGCGTGAGTGAAGTTAGCATCTAGAGCTTTATGTATATTTTTCTTTAGGTTGCTGCGCACATAACTTTTATCGCTCGCTAAAGAATTTTGGAGCTGAATTTCAGCTTTGGCGGCAAACGAAGAAGTTATCAGTTCAGAAAAACCAACTTGGATCAGTTCGTTACAGATGGCTTGCGAGTAATATTGCCGAACGTTGACCTCACTGACAGGAATGACTTCAGGCTCAACTGATTTTATATTATGCAGTCCGTGAATCCGGCCGATTTCTTCAATGAAGTCTTCGCTGATATTGAGGTCTGTTCTCTCAAATGGACCGGTAACAGTAAACGAATCTGGTGTTGTAGAAACAATCGTAGCGCCGATACGACAAAGAAGGCTTTCCATTTGCTTTGGGGTGAGTTCTAGGCCAAGCAAGGCATTTACTTGCAAGACCGGCACCACTACTTCGGAGTTTACTTTAGTCTCCTTATACTCATCCACCCAACCTTCAAAACTTCCGCCGGCGATATCAACAATGAGTTTTACAATTTCAGCTTGCGCGTATGGAATCAGATCCCGCGCGGGTTCATTCTCAAAGCGCTTACTCGCGTCAATGACAATGCCCAGACGACGGGCGGTCTTGCGGGTAGTGGTGGGATTAAAGTGAGCGGCTTCGATAATGATATTTTTTGTACCAGTATGCACACCCGCATACCGACCGCCCTTCACACCAGCCAGACCGATTGGTGTGTCGGTCGCGCCATCAACAATCAAAAGTTCTGTGCCTGTTAGTTCCACCACTCGATCTTCGTCTTTCCCGCCTTCAGCCAAGAGGCTGACTGTTTCTCCAACTTTGGCATTGCGAATCACAAAGTTCCACTTCTCCTCTACTTGCGCAAATAAATCTGCGTCATAGGCATGGATTGGTTCACCAAGGGCGTACATGACGTAGTTGGTAGCGTCGACTATATTATTGATAGAACGCACTCCAAGCGCATTCAAGCGAGTCTTCAACCACGCTGGTGACTCACCGACAGTCACTCCTGTCAAAAGCGCAGCGGAAAAGCGTGGACACGCTTCAGGGTTTTTTATAGTGACAACAATTCTATCGGTTGTTGCAAGATCGACTTTTTGCCTTAGTGGATCATGCGTTAGTTCAGTTCCTAGTAGCGACGCTAGTTCTCGCGCGATACCGCGATGACACAGACAATCACTTGAACGGTTCGGCAACACGTCAATATCAATCACCATCTCACCTTCCACTTCTTCCATTCCATCCACCTCAAACGAATGAAACGTCAAAAGCTCCTCCACTTGCACGGGGGTTGGCAGACTTTCGCCCAGATAGTCTTTGAGCCATGAGTGTACGATTTTCATAGATTAAAACTGGTTAACAAATCTTAGGTCGCCGGTGTAGTAGTCGCGGATGTCTTCAATGCCGTGGCGCATTACACCAAGCCTATCGATACCGATTCCAAACGCATAACCAGAATAGACGGCTGGATCAATACCACAGTTTCGCAGCACATTGGGATGCACCATGCCGGCGCCCATCACTTCAATCCACTTGCCTGCTAGCTTGGAATCACCATCAAGTAATTTCATATCAACTTCCACTCCTGGTTCCACAAACGGGAAGAAGCTCGGCCGGAAACGCACTTCAGTCCGACCACTAAAGAACTTGGAGAAGAAGTATTCAAGTGTTCCTTTAAGATGTCCGAGATGAATTCCCTTATCAATATGAAGTCCTTCTAGCTGATAAAACTGCGCTTCGTGAGTGGCGTCGGTGGCTTCGTTACGAAATACCTTCCCCGGCACAATCATACGAATCGGGGGTTTGTGATTTTCCATATAGCGAGCTTGCACAGGACTAGTGTGGGTACGAAGCACCATTGGCTCGGACACGTCTTTAGGCTTAAACCAAAAGGTATCTTGCATGTCGCGTGACGGGTGGTCTTTGGCGACATTGAGTTTGTCGAAGTTGTAGACTTCGGTTTCGGCTTCTGGACCGGAGGCGTAATTAAAACCAATCTCGGCGAAGATGCTATTGATTTCCGCTATCATTTGCGTGAGTGGATGCTGGTGGCCTCTTTCTATTTGCTGCATAGATAATATTATTAATTTATTTCTGGAATCTCAGTCAGAAGTTCAAAGTACATTCCGTCTTCCTTGATGTAGATATTTGTGTCAGTTACTCGCACCTCAAATTTATCACCAGGGTAGATGAGTTGGGTATTCTGCCAAGCGCGGTCGTCGATTTCAGTCACATAAAGTCCATCTTCGAGTCTTAACACTACTAAGTCTGAAGATTGTGGAAAAAATTCGTAGTATTTTATCTTTTGCCACTTACGATCGAGACGAATTTCGGTGCGACAAAGTCGGTTATTCTCAGTATGCAGTGGTGTGGTGGTCGAGAGTCGTTGTTCTTCCAACTGAAGCATCACATGCATTCCCAACCTAAATGCGATTGTCGAAGAAGCTTGCGCAGGTGCACAGAAATAATGTGGCGTAGCCGATCCATCACCAATCCAGCGGGCAGATAGTTCCTCGCCACGCGGCACCAAACGCATATTACCCTGCTCAATATAAGAAATACTTGCGGTCGCAGTAGTAGAGGCTGGTACGGTGGACAGCTTCTCGATTTCTTCTTCAAGACGATTAAAGACCGATGTGCTAGTGGCAGTGGTAGTCGCAAATAAATCAACTGTATATTCGTACTCGCTGTTTACTCTTAGACTAGCTGGTGTAGCCCGATTGACCACGACAAAGTTTCCCGTCGTAGTAGCTTTAGTGAAGAGCGGGGTTGATGTGCTCCCGGCAACCACATACACACCCTGGCCGCTTAGATTGAGACGGGACGCAATTGGTCTGATATGCGGCAGTTCCGGCATATTAAAAGCAGCCGCTTCGGTCACGATGTAGGAATCAACGGGTAGTACTTTGACCCAAGTCTGCAACCCTTCTCCTTGTACTACCAAGCGGTGTAGACCATTTTCAATATTTTGAATGTAGTAGGCGCTGCGAAATAGCCGCGGTTTTTCAATTTTCTCTTCATCCAGATAAACGTCCACGCCGAGATTGTCGGTCGTAATATAGACGCCGCCCGTAGTCACGATCGAAGTCTCTTCATTATCAAAATTAAGTCGATAACCAGAAGTGTAAAAAATGAACGCGGGTAGTGCCAGAATAAAAACGACCACTAGCACCAAGAAAAAACCCTTTCGGCGGCCATATGAGAGTGATTTTATCTCTGGTTCAATTGGCATATTGCTTATAAATATTATTTTACATTAACCCGCTTCGGCGTCACCCAAAAACCCATATACTTACCGAGCATCAGTCTGGTCTGCGCATCAAGACCAGGTAAGGCACTAAAGACAATCATCGTGATAGGTACCATGATCCACTGCACCACCATTACCAAATACTTGAACCGAGGATATTTCTCTGGGCGTGGTGGGGTAAGTGAAAGCGAAATAATCGCTGATACAACCAACCCGCCCATCGCTATAATGAGCAGGTTACGCACCATAATCGGTAACTCATAGGAGAGCACTGTTTCATGAAACTCGCGCGTACCGAGGAAGATTGGTGCCCACCCGAGGATAAATAGCAGGATGGGATTTGTTACTAATGATGAGTACCCTTCTCCTTGCAAAGCGATGATAGACAGCCTTCGCTTAAGGGGAATCTTTTTATTTTTGATAAAGTGATAGGTGATGTAACACCAGTTCTCTACCCCGTAGGTCCAACGGCGGTGCTGTTTGTAGATATTTTTAATGGTACCCCAGAGGGTAGGTGCGATAGTGGCATCCATCGAGATAGGATATGAAAGCGGCACCACGTCGAATTTACCGTCATTTGCTACCAAGAGGTTCCAGTAGATACGTGAGTCCTCTGATACAACATTGGCCTGACCATACCCGATTTCATAAAGAGCTTGATAACTGACAGAGTGCGAAGAAAAAGTGGCAGACTTTTCTGGGCGCTCCTGCATAATCATTTGCCAAAATGTGCTCGACATCGCCATTACCCGCGAGAGCGCTGGTGCTTCCCAGAGGTTGTTATTAAAAAGTGGCACTGGTTGAAACGCACTCTTATAAGGATCCGCTACCGTTAGAAAATGCCACAATAAACAGTTAAAGTAGTCTGGGTAGATGACAGTGTCTACATCAAAGATAGAAGTGATGATGTCTTTATGCGGAATATTGTATTTGGCGACTACTTCACGTTGCACTACTCCCAGGGCGTGGTGAGTATTTGAGCCTTTACCAGCTAGCTCACCCGGGGTATTGGCTGGATGAGTGGTAACTAGGAAATGCCCGAAATGATGACCATAATTTTCTTCGATTCGTTTGGCATACCCTATCGCCTCAGCTCCAGCTCGTTCTTCAGCCGCAAGTACAACTATCATTTTTTTATGGTCGTATTTGGCATTCAAAAGACCCTTCACCGCTTCCTCTAGCACTTCGTATGGCTCAGGGTAATACGGAAAAATAATCAAATGGTAGAAGTGCTCATAGTTAAAGCGCCGCACCAGAACCTGCCAATCAATCTTCATATGATGTTTCAACCGCTTCCAATTGTAGCGAACGTGGTAGGAGAGAAAGATAGTTTTGAGTACCCAATAAATCGAGAAAGCAATAATAAAGTAAGCGGCAAAAAAGGGCGCGTAAATTGACGCCATAATCATTCCCACCAGAATAGTCCAAGACAGAGCTCCTGGAATTATTTCCAACAAACGATAAAGTCGTCGATCACGACCTGAAAGTTCAGTAGCTCGTCCGACCTTAAAATCCGCTCTACGGGCGTACGGCAACAAGTGCGACTTATCTTGCTCCTCCATAATATGTACCTGCGAGTATACCGCGTTTTGGTTGTTAAATAAAGCTAGTTTGGGGGGATAGTTGACTTTTAGAAAATTAATGTTACCCTTCAGAACAAGGCTTACTAACAAAAGGAGACGAGCCGTGGACATCAACAAAAAACAATGGTACGTGAGGTGGTTTTTCTTCTGCCTTGCCCTCATCGATGAATTTATGGATAAGCGAGACTGGCGTGTGAGTCAATACAGACATCGGGCTGATCTCTGTAGTTTCATGCGGGTTTCCCTGCTCTGGGGACCAGCCGTCATTCTGTTGCATATTGCGTTCTATACCGCAGCCATCGCTTCGGTCACCTACCTTCCAGTTCAATTGTTCGGGTTCGGCGGCTATGGGCTAATCATCGGAGCTATCGTCGCTCTGACTTTTGCCGTCTGGCTTGCCCAGAAGGTTTGGAGCACCTGGGAGGACTGGTCGTGGCAAAAACAACGAGCGGAAGCCCTCGAGGCAGAATCGGCAGCCAACGAAATGGAATCTACCCAAAAGGAGCCGAGTTTCGCCAGTGTTGTCTGGAGCTACATGGTTGCCGTCAAGCAAAAAGTCTGTCCTATCATCAATTTCAATTGAAGGGAAATCTCCCATGTCGACAACGCCTAGAATCGTCCGCGAGGTAATCCTTCCTTGGAAGGCAATGATGTGCCTAGCCCTCATCCTCGTCATTATCTCCACACTTCAGTCCTGTGTGGCTGAAAAGATAGAGAAGGACCGAGTTGCTGAACTTAACAGCACAGAGCTCGCCAAGGATGTGCCTTGTCGCGTCGAGAGCTTCAACGAGCAAGGAAAAATGCAGCTCAACTGCGGTAACCGCGGTCGGCACGAGTTGCTCAGTGTTAGTCTTGCTCTCGCGTACGCGACAAACCACAAGCCGCTGGTCTGCACACTCTATCGGGGCAACCCGCCGAGCTGCGAGGCCAGAAAGACGAAGTGACATTCGTCTTAAACCCGTTCATCAACGAAGCCCGTCCGCTTTCATTGGTGGGCGGGTTTTCTTTTTGTAAATGTTGCGTGCCGCCTGTATCTGCGATACATGACGGCCTCGCTTGGGAGTGGTTTTGTCTGACAGAGCAGTGGCGTAATTGGAGCGTCACGAGTCACTAACTATAATTGTTCACTGCGTTCCAATTCTAGTAAGTGCTCGCTACCCCGCCTCGTTCGTTCGCAGGCTTACATCACTGCGGCTCGGCTCAGGGCACGCAAGCCAAGCAGTTGGCTTGCTAAAACAAAAACACAGGCTCCTGCCTGTGTTTTTGTTTTACCCTGAGCCGCCTCTCGGACTCGAACCGAGGACCTTCACTTTACAAAAGTGTTGCTCTACCAACTGAGCTAAGGCGGCATTAATAAATCGTGCCCAGCATAATATCAGAATCCCAATATAATGCTAGTGGTCTTGTTCTAGTTTTCTGGTCTTAAGCACTTCTTTATCTTCTTCAGAAAGCGCCGTTTCCGCTTTATGGTCGGCGATATGGCTCAAGTGTGATTTTCGGTGGAGTTGTAGTTTGAACTCCTTGCGCAGTTCCTTGGTTCGGAGGCGATTTCTTTCAAAAATACCTTCGATGTAGTTATAGGAGGACACTAAGGCAGTGAGTACAGTTCGCAAAATTGAGTGCACACTATAGTACCAACCCAACTGTAGGAGATACCTAGAAACATGCTTAAAGTGATGCTCGAATTGCTGGCCAACATGTTCAAATTGAACATCGAGCCGTTCACGGAAACGCCCCCCGATAAATCGGCGGGCCTTTCTCTCTTCCAAAGTTACAAGGAAGGCATACCCCACAAAGGCCGCAGTGCTAACAGAAAAGATAATAGCAGCCAATCCCATGACTTTATTTTACCGAAACTCTAGAGATTTTAACAATCGAAACGTTTTCGCCGAACTTCTGTACCGCTCCATTTACCATTTCAGAAATAGTCACGTCAGGATTCTTGATGAAGGGTTGCTCCATTAGAATTTGATCGCGGAAGTAGGCTGAGAGCTTACCTTCCATGATTTTTTCTTTCATTTCTTCTGGCTTTCCTTCTACCTCAGGGGCAAAAACTTCCTTGGCTTTTTGGATGATTTCGTCTGACACTTCAGCCCGAGCGATAAATGCTGGTGCGGTGGCGGCTACTTGCATAGCGATTTCCTTAGCCAAAGTAATGAATTCTGGATTCTTAGATACAAAGTCTGTTTCGCAGGCCAAGAGTACCATTGCGGCCACTTCATTAGTGTTGTGTATGTACACTCCGACTGAACCAGAGGCTAGTTCGCGATCTGACTTCTTTTCAGCCGCTTCACTGCGCTTCTTTTTAAGGATAATAACAGCTTTATCCATGTCGCCTTCCGCCTCCTCGAGTGCTCGCTTACACTGCATGACTGAGATCCCTGTCTTGTCGCGTAATTCCTTAAGTTGGGCTGATGAAATTTCCATATAAATTAATGAGCTAGAGATGAACAATTATTAGAGTTTCTTGATCGGGATACTTACGCTCGCGCTGCAGTTTCTCGTGGAGCAATTGGTTTTTGAGTGTAGGCTAAGGCACCCTCTTTAAAAGCGGCCACCAGTTCCTCAAGGATAAGAGAAACGCTGGTCTGAAGTGAGTCGTTTACTACCACTGGGTAATTTATCTTAGTAGCGTCACAGTCAGAGCTCATGATTGCGATAATTGGGATATTCCGACTATTGGCTTCTGTCACAGCGATATGGTCGTGACGAGGGTCAACTACCAATAGGTAATCTGGTAATCTTTGCATGTCTTTAATACCACCAAAGTTAAAGGTTAGTTTATCCATTTCGCGACTAATCATCACGCGTTCTTTCTTGGTATATTTTCGCTCGAGCTCTCCCGAAGCTGATTCGTGCGTGAGGGCTTCGAGACGATTGATACGCTTTTTGATTTCTGATTGATTTGTGAGCATGCCGCCGATCCAACGGTTTGTCACATAAGGAGCATCGGCTCTTTCTGCAATATTCCTAACAATTTTTGCAGACTCGTCTTTTGTACCAACAAAAAGTACTGTCTTGCCCATCAGGCCGGCTTGCTTTAGAAGCTCTTTGACATCAGCGATAGTGGTTGCAGTCTTTTCGAGGTCGAAAATATCGACACCTTCTTTAGTGGTAAAAAGGTATGGCACCGCAGTTGGGTGACGGCGGCTCTTTTTGAAACCGAAATGAGCCCCAGCATTGAAGAGGCGTTGAATTAGAGTTGAGTTGGTAGTTGACATATATAATAATAAAAAGCACTGGATCGGCTTTGTGGCGCAAGATTACCATACAGACCCTTATTCCGCAATAGTTTCACCCGAGGCGGCAGCCTGGAGGCTATCAAAAATATTTTGCATATCGCCAGTCATGACACCTTCTATATTATGCCAAGATTCCTTGATACGGTGATCAGTGATGCGGTTTTGCGGAAAATTATAGGTCCGGATTTTCTCGGAACGATCACCCGTGCCGATTTGACCTTTACGGACATCAGCATGGCGTTTGGCTTCTTCTTCATCGTGAATTGCTTCAAGTTTAGCCATAAGGAGCGCCATCGCCTTTTCACGATTTTTTAGTTGGGAACGGGCGGTCTGACTACGAACATCAATACCAGTCGGTCTGTGTACGAGACGGACAGCAGATTCGACCTTGTTTACATTCTGTCCTCCGGCTCCCCCTGCTCTTGAAAATTCCATATCAATATCGGACATATTTATCTCAAAGAGTGGTTTCTTACGCATTGGAAGCACTGCTACCGACATGGTGGAAGTATGAATCCGACCCATTTTCTCTGTTACCGGTACCCGCTGCACGCGATGTACTCCCGTCTCGAAACGCAAAGCATCATAAACATCAGGATGAATAATCTCAAACGCCGCTTCTTTGTAGCCACCTGAGGCTGAACGCGATTCGTATTCTGTAGTGTACGGCCAACCTTTCTTTTCAGCGTACCTAAGATAAGCTTGAGCGAGTTCCTCAGCAAACAATCCCGCTTCGTCTCCGCCAGCTCCCGCACGCACTTCAAGGACAACACCATACGGCTTCACCTCCTCTTCTTTATTGGCTTCGATAATGCGTTCCATTTCCTCAAACGCTAATTTGAGCTGAGTGTTCAAATCGTCAATTTCTTCTTGCGCCATCTCCGCCATCTCCGGGTCACTAGCCGCCATAGCCTCGGACTCCGTGCGCTTCCGCAGAAGCACCTCAAACTGCCCCGCCAAGAACGAAGTCTTCGGATTCTCCTTAAATTCCTGCAGTTTGTCAGTAGAAAATTCCATACAATATATACGTCGCTATACTACGCTAAATCAGTTATAAAATAAACTACAGTTACATACCTGTTACTCAAAGGTGAAAAAGTGGGCCAGATGCGAGGCATGAAAACAAAAAATGCGCGAGGTGTACTTAACGTACATTGAGCGCATTTTTTGTTTTCTAACGAAGTAGATGGTCTACTTTTTCGCCTTTGAAGCGCGAGACTTGAATCGTTCGACTCTTCCGGCAGTATCCATAGTCTTCTCGTTTCCAGTATAAAACGGGTGTGAGGCGCTGGTGACGTCTACGTGGGCGACTGGGTATTCCTGACCGTCAGTCCACTTGTCTGTTTCCTTAGTATTAATTGTAGAACCAACAAGCACACGCTCACCTGAAGTGTTGTCGTGGAAGATTACCATGCGGTAGTTCTTGGGATGAATTTCAGCTTTCATATTGACGCACACTATAGCAGATAATCATATTTCGGCAAGCCATCCTGTCACCTATAGTTACACCCCTGGCTCAGGTCAATAAAATTAGATGAGTGGCGAGGAGCCTAGGAATTTTAAGAAGGAGACGTACTTAATGTACGGTGACTGAACAAAATTTCGTAGCGACAAAGCCAATCGCTAATTTTATTGACCGAGGATTTGGATCTCTTGCTTAAGTCTAGCCTTACGCTCTATCACCTGATTACCATAAAAAGCATTAGCTGGATTACTGGCGCCACCCCACCCAGCATAATATCTAAGAGCCGCCAAACGATCACCCCCAACAGAGCCGTCAGCCCCATTGTCCCGCATCAAAAGTGCAGTGGCGATAAAAGCGTCTTGGTTGTTAAATGGATTGGAAGGTGCTCCGCCACCAGTCAATTGCCGAATCCTATCGTTGCCTGAACTGTACACCCAACTGCTGCCAGAGTTTACAAACCCTCCATACATTGCCCAGGTGGAGGGAATGAATTGAGAAGGACCCATCGCGCCACCCCAACCAACCCGCTCACCGCCCTGATAAATCGGACAGGATACTTTGCGGGAGTACGCATCAAACCCAAGGGCTGACGCAATCGCTTTAAAGACTGGTTCATCACGAGTTGGATGCATTACTGGTCGATTGCTACTTTGATCAGTAAAGAGACAACTACCTAGGTTGGAACCGATATTTGATTCTTGTTCCAGAATCGCCAAGATGGTTTCGGGCGGCACGCCAGCCACACTACCAGCGTACTTGGCTAGACGGACAGCCTCTGGGAAAGCAATCGCTCCACCGCCGCCAAGAAGCTGGAAAAGTGCGTTTCGAAGCTGAGCGGCGGTGCGTTGTTGCGATTCTAAAAGCGACTGATACTCCCGCTCCTCGCCTTTGGTGACGGTCAAGATATGTTCCTTTTCCCCTTCTTTTAATTTCGCTCGTTCATGTTCCAACTCTTGAATTCGCTTCATCTCCGCTTCAGTTTCCTGCTTCCCTTCCAGCTGCCCTTTTTGATCATTGGTGTCGCCTTTTATTGAGTGGAGAACCTTAAGTGACTCGCTCAGTGATTCTTTGAGATTTTCGTACACGGCCACGTCAGAAAAAAAGTCAGAGAGATTCTTCTTACTAAGCATCATCTCTACTAGAGTGTAATCTTCTGCCATCGCGCTCTTGCGCACCAGATCAGCCAGTGAGTCTTCTTGTTCTTTTAAGCGCTCTTCGAGGATCGAAAGGACTACTTCTTTTTCACCAATCTGATCGGAAAGTTGTTCAATTGCGAGTGAACGAGCTTGGATACCAAGCTGCACTTGTTTGATCTCACCTTCAATAATCGACAGATCACGTTCGAGCGACTGTCTCTCTCCCCGTTTTCCATCAACTAGAGTCTGTTGCTGTGCAATCTCTGCCTCTACTTTCTTGAGTTCAGTTTCTAATCTAGTTTTTCGCTCGATATCAGTTTCGGCATTTGCTACCGGAAGTGCAGGCAACAAAATAGCGAGACACAGAAAAACGGCAAGTAAGCTTCGTATCATGTCCTCTAGTATAACAAATTCGCCCAGTTATCTGGCAGGAGTTTTCCAAAGTTGGCAAAAAAAGCAGCCCTTTTATTGGTATAATTTGGACATATGTCACACCAATATGATTTTGTTGCCATCGGCGACATCTTGATGGATGCTTTTATTGAACTTCGGATGGACATGTCCACTGTACTCGAAGACATAGATACTGGGAAAAAGATTCTTCAGATGCCGTTTGGTGGGAAGATTCCTTACCAGAGTGTAGTGGTGGTGCCAGCTGTTGGTAACTCCCCGAATGCCGCTGTGTCCGCCCATCGTCTCGGCCTTGAAACCGCTCTTGTCTCAGATATCGGCCACGATAAATTCGGTAAAGAGTGTTTGGATGCACTACGCCAAGAAGGGATCGCGACTGACTTTGTGAAAGTGCACGAAGGAAAAATTACCAACTACCACTATGTCCTTCGTCATGGCGCCGAGCGTACGATTCTCATCCAGCACGAAACTTACCCCTACTCGCTGCCCGACTTCCCTGTTCCGCCTCGTTATATTTACTTCTCTTCGGTTGGTGAACACGGTATCGCCTTCCATCATGAAATTGCTAGATACGTAATTGAACATCCTGAGACAAAGCTAGTCTTTCAACCTGGCACCTTCCAAATCAAACTTGGGGTTGAGGAATTAAAAGATGTTTATGAACACACTGAAATCTTTTTCTGTAACAAAGAAGAATCGCAAGAAATTCTAAAGACCACCGAACAACACCTGCCAACCCTCTTACGTAAGCTACAAGCACTTGGACCAAAAATTCCAGTGATTACCGACGGACCAAACGGTGCCTACACCCTTGATGCTAACGGTGAAGCTTGGCACATGCCAATGTACCCTGACCCAGCTGACCCCGTCGATCGTACTGGCGCGGGCGACTCGTTTGCTTCGACTTTCACAGCGGCGATTATTCTTGGCAAGAGCCCTGAAGAAGCCCTGGCTTGGGGCCCTATCAACTCCATGTCAGTCGTCCAAAAAATCGGCGCTCAGGCTGGCTTACTCACCCGCGAGAAGTTAGAAGAATTCCTCGCGAATCGCCCAGCGCAGTACGTGGCCAGTAAAATCTCATAAAAAACTTAAATCGTTATAGTACTGTTAACAGTACTATAAAAACCACCGCCCGAAGGCGGCGGTTTTGTATGTTCATTTAAAAATCGTATAATTGTGACATGTCGTTTGTTTTAATTTATACAATCCATAAGGACCTAGCCGCTGCTCAAGTTATAACCAACGCCCTTCTACAAAAAAAGATCATTGCCTGCGCAAACTTCTTCCCTATCACAAGCTCTTATACTTGGAAGGGTAAAATCGAAACAACAACAGAAGTGGCCGCAATATTGAAAACAAAAATTAATAACTGGGACGTAGTTAAGGAGTACATCGAACTCCATCATCCTTACGAAGTCCCCTGCATAATAAAGCTCGCTGAAGTTGAATCGAACAGTTCTTACGCATCTTGGATACAGGAAGAAACTCTATAAAATACCAAATTGGTTTAATCTAAATAAGCCTTTTAGCAGCTTCTATGATAGCTGGTATATCCATACCATAGTGGGCAATTAATTCATCTGGTTCGCCGGATTGGCCGAAGGTGTCTTTTATACCCACTCGTTCGATTCTAGTCGGTTTAACTCCACTTAGGTATTCAGCCACAGCGCTCCCAAGACCACCAGCAATCTGATGCTCCTCCACTGTCACGAGAGCAGTGTGTGTTGAAGCTAGTTTCAAGAGCGCTTCGGTATCTAGGGGCTTAATAGTTGCCATATGTAGCACCGACACGCCCAGCCCCTCCTTCTCAAGCTCTACGGCTGTCATGAGTGCATTATACAAAAGTGATCCAGTCACAACGATGCCGATATTCTTTTCTCGTCCTTCGGTCTTCGAGTACATAAGTTCTGCTTTCCCGATGGTGAAAGGTGACTCGGGAGTAGTAACGGTTGGAGTATCACTGCGACCCAGTCTGAAGTAGACTGGCCCCTCATGCTTGGCGACCGCCAATGTCATTTTGCGTGCCTCATGTACATCAGCTGGCGCAATTACTATCATGTTGGGCATGGCACGCATGATAGCCAGATCTTCAGTCATTTGATGTGTCGCCCCATCAGGACCAACCGAGATACCAGCGTGTGCGCCAACAATTTTTACATTACTGTTATTGTAGGCAATGGTGGTTCGGATTTGTTCCCAATTGCGACCAGGAGAAAAGGCGGCGTATGAAGCGATAAAGGGAATCTTTCCCATCGCTGCCATACCAGAACCAACCGAGGCAAGATTCTGTTCCGCAATACCGATTTGAATAAACCGCTTGGGAAATTCTTTAGCAAAAGCATCGGTCTTGGTGGATTCGGTAAGGTCGCAACAAAGCGCTACGATGTTTTGGTCGCGCTTTCCAGCTTCGAGCAAGCCCTCACCATACCCAGCACGGGTTGGCGCTTTCTTGGGTGTTTCAGTTGCTAGATTGGGTTGTAAGTGTGAAGCGAACATATATATCATGAATGGTCTTGCGACTGAATCATACCAGCCAGGGTGCGGAGCTTTTGTAGCGCGACTTCTGCTTGTTTGTCGCGCGGCACTCTATCTTCTGGACCTTTCCCTGGTGGATTACCATGCCAACGGAAGTCGCGTTCAAATACATCAACCCCCTTGGCGGCAATAGTGTGAGCGATAATTACCGATGGCTGACTGTATACCGCTTGGGCCTTACCAATAGCATCATTTATGGCTCGCATGTTGTGACCATCAACTTCTTGGACGTCAAAATTAAATGAGGCAAACTTTTCGGCTAACGGTTCAAGTGGCATGACGTCTTTGGTATAACCGTCAATCTGAATACCATTACGATCGACAATCATAATAAGATTGTTGAGTTTTTCTTTACCGGCTAATAAAAGGGCTTCCCAAATCTGTCCCTCATCAAGTTCACCGTCGCCAGTAAGGCAGTAGAAATATTTTGCCGAATATGGGTTGTTCATACGCTCGGCCAAAGCCATTCCAATTGCCTGCGAGAGGCCAGAGCCAAGGGGCCCCGAGCTAGTCTCCAGTCCAGGCAATGTCTGTCGGTGCGGATGACCCTGTAGGCGGGTACCAAATTTACGCAACGTCAGTAATTCTTCCACTGGAAAATACCCCGCGTGGGCCATTGTGGCATACAGCACTGGACAGATATGACCATTGGAAAGAATCAGCCGGTCGCGCTCCTCCCAATCTACATTCTTAGGGTCGTGTTTTAACACCGCAAAATAGAGCAGGGTGAAAATATCCGCCATCCCCAACGGTCCAGCAGTGTGACCGCTACCAGCTGCTGTTAACATCTCAATGATGCTCTGACGAATTTCGTTGGCTTTGAGCTCTAACGCTCGCACTTCTTCTCCAGTAAGGTACTTCATAAGTTCACTAAGTATACCTTGTTATCCTACTTTGTTGCTAGAGAGATGTCTTTGTCTGTGAATTAAAAATTCCTTTTACTGTTGTATATGATACGAGTATAAAGAATTTATTGTTTTAAGTTGTCACCCAATCAACATCATTCATTCACTAAGAGAGCCAGCTCTTCGTAGGCTGACTGCTTATCATCGGCTTTGCTAATAGCTGAACCGACTATCATTCTATCGGCCCCCGCTTTCACCACCTGTTTGATGGTTTCGTGATTCACTGATCCGTCGACTGAAACTGGAATATGCGGATAAAGGGCCTTGAGGCTTTCCACTTTCTCGATTGTTCGCAGCGAGAACGGCTGGCCTTGAAGCCCGATTGTTTCTATCCCCATGACTTGAATATAATCAGCGTAAGCAAGATAAGGCTTCAGTGCGTCTAGGGTTGTCACGCCATGGAAAGCGATTCCCACCGATGCCGCAGAATGCTTTATGAAATCTATAAAAGAGTCGCAGTCGATACTCTCAACATGAAAAACGATCATATCCGCTCCTGCTTTTTCCCAGGCGCGAGCGGCTGGAATCGGATTACTCATCATTAAGTCAACCTCCAGAGTAAACTTATCGGTATAAGGTTTGACTGCTAATGGTGAATCAGCTGGATCAATCGGCCACGACACCGTCTCTACAAATTCTCCATCAACTACATCGATGTGTAATTCTCGGGAAAAGAAAATAGCCTGGGTAAAAGCAATCACCTCAGCTGCGGTAGCGGGGATAATCGCTGGAACAATTGGGATTCTGGCTGTACTCATACCTACTTAAGTAAACGCTCAATTTTTTGATTACGACGCTCGTACTTCGGGTCAGCTTGAAAAGGTTCCTCCAACCACAAGACTAGTGCTCGTTTAGTTTCCTCCACGGAAACTAAACTAGCACCCACTGAAAGTACGTTAGCGTCATTGTGTTGCCTCGATAGCTTCACGATTTCTTCATTAGAACCATAGTAAACTACGGCTCGCACCTGCGAAAAGCGATTAGCCACCATGGCCTCGCCTTGTCCTGAACCACCAAAAATAATTCCCCTAGACTCTGTAGCATTCTGACTGACAGCCCGTGCCGCTTTAGCAATAAAATCAGGAAAGTCGTCACCCTCATCGAGAAGATGTGCCCCGTGGTCGACAACGGTGTACCCTTCTCCTTTCAGCCACGCTACTATTTCGGTTTTGAGCGAAAAGCCCGCATGGTCAGTCGCGATATGTAGAGTGAGTAATCGAGGGTCGATCATAGTTATTTGAGAGTCCGCGCCGCGGCCGCTACGTGCTCGACGAGAGTCTGCGTGTAACTGGTTTCGTTGTCATACCAGGCAAATACTTTCACTAAGTTGCCTCCCACCACACGAGTAAAGGAGAGATCAGCAATCGAACCGACCCGTGATCCAATGATGTCTGAAGAAACTAGTGGTTCGCTAGTGGCGGTGAAAATATTTTTCCACTTGGGATCAGCCGCCGCTTTCACCAGAGCAGCATTGACCTCTTCCACCGAAGTGTCGCGAGAGGAGATAAAGGTTACATCCACCAAAGAACCAACTGGTACTGGCACGCGGATAGCGATGCCGTCGAACTTGCCGGCCAATTCTGGGTGGGCCTTGGTGGTGGCTTTGGCCGCGCCAGTTGAAGACGGGATGATGTTGAGCGCTGCTGCGCGACCATCACGAAATTCTTTTTTTGATGGTCCGTCAACCAGTGACTGCGAAGCGGTGTAAGCATGGGTAGTGTTAAGGAGAGCTTTTTCGATTCCAACTGCCTCTTTCAGAATTGCTACCAGTGGACTGGTGGCGTTGGTGGTACACGAAGCATTGGAAGTGATTTGGCAAGTAGTAAGTTTCTCCTCGTTTACTCCCATTAGCACGGTCGCACCTTGTACACCAGCCTCAGCTGGTTCATCACTGACGGGAGCTGATATCACTACTTTCTTAGCACCAGCTATTAGGTGCTTCTTTGAACCAGCATATGAAGTGAAGAAACCAGTTGATTCCACCACGACATCAATATTCATACTGCCCCAGGGTAAGGTAGCGGGGTCTTTTTCTTGGCAGAAAGTAATTTTTTTACCGTCGACTATCAAATCCTTCCCGTCCACCTTAACCTCAAACGGACTGCGTCCGTAGACGGAGTCGTAGGTAAGCAAATACGCCAGGTTTTCGATACTACCAAGATCATTGACGGCGACAATTTCAATATCAGGATGTCCATAGGCCGCTCTAAAAAACGTACGTCCAATTCGACCAAAACCATTAATTGCTACTCGTGCCATATATTTACTTATACTTTTTAACTCCCCTTACTATACAAGTAACCAGGCTTAAATTCATTAAAGATTATCCTCAAGTGATGATCGTCTCCGGTTATAGATTAGAAAAATAATCATAAAAAACAGCAGCGGAATAGCAAGCATCCAGCCATAGTCAACAACACTCTTGACGATTTTATCGGGGAAAATTGGCGTTTCAACTACTGATTCACTCTTTTTAAACTCAATAGTTTTTTGATAGTTGGCCACAATCAATGACTCGTAATCATAAATATCAATAATTAGCCTAGACTTACCTTCCAGTCTAGTTGGTGGTAGCACTGCCTCATAAGCTGTTTGGTCTTTGTTGATGCGCAGCATAAACGAGTAGGTCAAACGGCTGTCGGTTGGATCAGTTAGTGAGACGATGATGGTTTTCAAATTGTCAGAGATAGCGTTTTTGGGAATCGAAAGTAGGAAGGGCACTTCACTATCAAGTACCACACCTTGCTCCCCTAACGATTGTCTAGTTTCTCTTTGTTGTAAGAAAATTTCCTCCAAACTTGGCATCCGAGTACCCACCGGTACGCTTGATGAAGTCGACGCGACCGTCTCTTCCTGACCGTCGTCATTCGTACCACTTGGAATTGGTGGATTTAAAACTGGAGTATCACCAGCATTGTCGGACACAGCATACACCCGCGCTACCGCTCCCGAAGAAACGTTGCCCATGTTATCGACCACAAAAGCAGTGTAATAGACTGGTGAATATTGTTCCAAAATATTCTCATCGGTGGCCGTATTACCGAGTCCTTGATATACCACCACCCCATCTTGGCTGTGGCTCGGAAAATGTAAGTGACTACGCACAATCCGCACCGAAGCAATATCAGCTTCGGTCGGAACTACCCAACTGAGTTTAACGTCACTTGAATTACGTTCCGCTACAAAAGTACTAACGTTTGTCGGTGGAAAAGCATCAGTCAAGCTCACTGTCGAAAATTGCCCTCGCTCTAATACGGTTGGTGCTCTAAACGGAGTGTAACCAATAACCTCATACTGATAGATCGTTCCTGGTTCGAGATCGTTCAAAGTAGTCTTGTATGAACTCACATAAACGTCATTCACAGTATAACCAAGTTCGTAGGAACCGGTTCTCCCCCAACGCACCTCAAACCGGGCTGGTCTCACGGTATTGATAGAAAATAGCGCCGAATGTTCGCTTGGTTCAATACTGAGATTATTAAGCAGCACTCTAGTAGCTGTACCGCCAGAGTTTGAGTTACTTGTAGTTGGCGTAGGAGGATTATCTAGAGTCGTGACAATAACCACGTTAGAAGAAGACGAGTAATTTAGAGCTGGGTCAAACGCTTGTACATAGTAACTGTAGCTAGTAGAAGCAATCAGTCCGACATCAGAGTAAGTAATCTGGGTAGTCGTGGCAATAGCGGTTCCATTACGAAAAAGTACGTAGCCAGACACAGCGAAGTTATCTGTCGCGGTAGTCCAAGTTAAGTCGATTTGGGTAGTGGCGATGGCTGTACCTGAAAGGGTCGGAGTAGACGGAGCTGAAGTATCATCGCCACCAAATACACGCACCAGAAAACTACTACTGTCCGACTGGGCCTGGACTGAAGTCAGAGTGAGACCAAAGATTAAGACAATCGCGAAAAGACGAAACATGTGAGTATTATAACGGAAGCGCGGTTAATGTAGTGGTGGCAGTGTAGAGACCTGATAGCACACCAGTCCCAGCACCGACACCAACTCGAAAGTTGATAGTAGTGGTCGCACCGCTGGGATGATTTGAACCGATCCCTTCTGAGATAGGAATATCAGTGGTCGCGAGTCCTGCCCAACAAGCTAGTGGTGTATCAAGAGACCCCACACCGCAAAGTGAAGTGTTATCCATAAAGGCCGACACCACATCAACACTAGAGGGAGAAAAACCAAACGAAGCGGCTCCTCCGCTAACTAAAAAAGAGTAATCTGCGTCTACTCCTTGATTATAGTCAGGAATCGTATTCACTCCATTTTGAAGAGCCGGACTGTTAGAACTTTTAATACTTAAACTATAGCCAGCTGGACTGTCGGTAGTGACAGTCACCGTGGTTGATCCATTTGAAGTCCCTCCAGTAATACCGTTTAGATTAGGAGACATGATAATGTCGCTCGGAGCAGTAAGGCTCAAGTACACCTCCTGCATTTGTTGGTAACCGGCCCGCAGCATGTAATTAGTACTGCTACTTTGTCCGGTACCAAGCTCACCAAAAGTACTCTCCTGTCGATAATTGGTAGAAGTAGATAGTCCACCACCAAAATTAAGACTATCGCTCTGAAGTTGGTAGTTGGTACTAGTAGCTACTTGTGCTAGACCCAGCCGGAGTGAGGTTAAGGCCAAGACGGTAAGTATTACACTTATGAAAAACGTCGAGTGTACTAAGGACTTCATGTGTACTTAAGTGTACCATTTAAGACTTTCGTTTAAATTCAAAAGTGCGGAAAAATGCTCGTAAACCAAAGACCAAGACAAAGATTACAAGGAAAGCGCCGAGCATAATCTTCCATGGGAGCACCCAGAAAGTAGTGCTAACTTCATCTATCACATCATCGTAACCGCGATTGATTTTGGCAGTCACTACATAGCGGCCAAGCAGAAATTCTCTGTCCCAGGTAATCTCCCTAGTCCGCAGGGATTTCGGTAACACAAACCATGGTTCTATCTCGACAAAACCCACTTCTTCGCCAAACATGTTAGTGATGGAAATCTCTCCATAAGGATTGAGGTGGATTGAACCCTCATTTTCATAGAAAATCCCTAGATTTACTGGGCCTTTCTCGTACCACATTTTTTCATCAAGCGTAGCAATGCCAGTGGTTCGTCCGCCTCTCTCCACATCGCCCCGCACTGTCACAAAAAACAGCGATCCGATTCTCGCGATAACTGGTGATCTGGAGCCTTCATTGGTTTCGGTTGGCGTGCGGTCAGTTGCTACCAATACACTACCATAGAGGCCGCCTGGTTCGGCGTCTTTAGGAATCGTAATGGATACTGGAATCCGAGCTCTCTCACCAAGATTTAGCGTGATGCTTTTCTGGGGAAATGAAATGTAATCCCTAATACTGTAGGGACCGCGAACACCGTCTGTCAGAGCTACCGCGCTACTACCATCGCTAGATCCCGTAATGTCATCAACCTCTAGGTTGAATGTCCGACCATCACTAATGCGGTTGGTAATGGTGATTTCTTGGATAACCGTTTCTCCTGGTGAAACGGTGATTTCAGTCCGACCAGGACCAACCACAAAGTCTCCAACATCAATATCCCCTTCAATTTTCTCCAAGCGATACCAGGTGTTATTTATATTAGTAGGAGTCGAACTAGCGGCTGTAGTTTGGGCCAAGAGAACATTACTGGGCACAACTCCAGCAATTATGACCAAACAAAGTATTGCTCGAGAAAATGTAGCCATAAATAGTGACTACAGAATAGCCTATTGCACAAACACTGACAAGGTAGCGGTCGCTGTGTAGGTTTGGGCGGTTGGAATTGGGTTAGGGCTAGAAGGGACATGGACTCGGAAATACAAGGTAGAAGTAGCACCATAGACAGCAGCTGTACCACGATCTACAATCCGGAAACCAGTCGTACTAGGAGCCTTCCAACACTTGCCAATAGTCTGTGAACCAGCCACCTGGTTGCAAGCGTTTGAACCGTTGTTGAGGAAAGAGTCATCGGTATCAGAAGTAGTAGAAGAATAGTTAGAGTAGGCAAACTGAGCAGCGGTACTGGCTGTTAGATTATAAGACGGCTCACCAGCGGAATCGCCTCCGTAATCGCGAATTTGTGCCCCACCATCTTCATCGCCTCGCATAGCGTAGGCTCCCGCATTATCGAAAAAGTCGATTTCTACATAGTAGCCACTGGCGTTGTTGGAACGCACTACATAACTCGTTGTGCCTGTAGCGTTACCCCCTGAAAGTCCAGCAATACTGCCGCCCATAGTTACATCTGGCGGAGTCACGAGGAATGAGGTTTCAGAAGTAATCGTCTGCCTAATAATAAAATCATCAGTCGCCGCCTGTCCGTGACTAATTCGTGGTTCTACCGCAAAAAAACTGAGAGCAATAAGAGCAGTCGCTAGTAAAGCCGTAATAACAGCTTGGGCAGCAGATTCAACAGCAACGGCTTTAGTAAATGGTGTTTGCATACTTATAATTTATTTTACTTATATATGATAACTAATATTTGTGGTGATTTGTTGACCTAAACCTTCTATCTGGGTATAACCCCAGTACCTATAACCCCGTATTTACTTCATCTGGCGGCGGTTCTGGGGTAGGTTCTGGTGCTGGCGGCGGGTCAGGCTCTGGAGCTGGTGCTGGCGGCGGTTCTGGGGTAGGTTCTGGATCGGGCTCACCACCATTATCAGATCCTCCGCCCCCATCGCCTGGTGGCTCGTCTGGCGGCGGCGTCGGCTCTTGTCCCGCTCCCTCTACCATCTGGAGAAAAGCTTCTTCGTCTACACAGACATTACCCACGCAGAGCTCGTCGGTCTTAATACCAGCTACTTGTAAGACCCCATCCACAAAGTTTGTCGCCAACGTTGTCAGTCGTGACCACAAACTATCATTGGCGGTGTCACTAGTAATCGGTGTGAAGAGTTGCGCTAGCTTGGTTTGGTCAGCCGCTTGGAAGTAAGTCTGTGGCTCAATAAACACTAAGATGGTTCCTTCTTGGTTACTAACTTCCAGGGCTTTTCCGATAACGCGCGTGGTGGTAGTTGCTTTAGTACCCACTCCTTCTACACTAGAAAGTGTAATAGCGTCCCCAATTGCGATGTCTCCGCCTTCTAGGTTGACCTTCACCGGAACTCGACCAGTCAGAGCCACTGGTCTGGTGTCGGTTGCGCTTACTCCAAGAGTCAACCCAGGATTAGTAGCCACCACACCAAATAGATATTCCCCATAAACGGCTTTCTTAATGGTCGCTGAGTCATTAGGATCCAAACTAACAATATCACCAGCTACTAGTGTTTCGTCGTTAGTCTTATAGTTTTCAGAAATTCCAGTAGTAACCGCCGCCTGAAGATTGGAGACATTGGTGATGGTGTCAAACAAGCTGCTTCCAAACTGGGCTAGTATTCCAGCCTGATCTTCAATCACGACCTGCTGTTCTTGAACCCCAGCAATAATAAGTGGAGTTAGTTTTGAGTAGTCCACCATCCAGAACTTATCTTCTTCCTTAGGTACAGTGACCGCCTGCGGATATACATCATATAATTCCTGGGCAATGAAGCCGTGAGTGAGCGTGCTTTTATCGGCGTCGGCTAGCCAATTGTAGTCCCGCACTTGAATCGCCATCAATTCATCAAGACCCAAACTAGTATCCACGATGTTTGTCTTAAGACGGCGATCGGAAGTGGTGTTGTACGCCACCACACTAGAACCAAAGGTAATCGAACCAATCGCCCCACCGTCACCATCATTAAATTGTAGGAGGGTACTCGGACCAGCGGCTGTATTGTCGTCCAAGCCCGCTTGCACCAAGAGACCGTAACGGTTAGCGTTATTACCATCGTTAAAGAATTGCGCCGCGTAGTTGGTGGCGGTGTCAGTTTCGACATCTAGTCTAGCGTCAGGCGTGCTGTCACCAATCCCAACATAACCATTACCATCAATCACCAGACGATCACTGGTACCAAGAGCAGACGAGGATGAAATCTTGAATTTGGCAGCATCGGAATCATCGATGCCAATGGTCCACTTTTCAGCGGAGCCAGAGATGGTACTGAATTCGATGGCGGCGTCACCGCCGCTGCGGAAGATACCGAGACGTTGACTGGAGGTGGTCGTTCCGATCGAAACACTTCCGTTGGTATTGCTAATAGTCATCCTGGTTGTTCCACCACCGGCTAGGAAAGACATTCTGTCTCCGTTGTGTGTATAAGTAATACCTCCGGCAGCTACCCCATCGTTAAAGAGAATGCCCGCCGTATTAGAAACAGGACTAATAAACTCCATGTAGTTATCTGCGCTTCGTTCAAAGATAAAAGACGAGCTTGTGTTCGTACGCGAAAGACCAGTTGATGATCTTTGCACGTGGAGTAAATCTACTGGCGCTGTTACACCACCAATTCCAATATATCCACTACCATTAATCACAAACCGATCATTAGTTCCAAGGGCACTTGACGAAGAAATCTTGAACTTCCCAGCGTCGGAGTAGTCGATACCAGCTGTCCATTTGTATCGTGAGCCTGTCAGTGAAGAGAATTCGATAGCAGAGTCGGCGGCGCTGGCAAAGAGGCTGAGTTTTTGGTTAGGCGTCGTCGTCCCAATCCCCACATTGCCAGCACTGGAGACGTAGACTCCCTCAT
>ERZ1292625.193-Hain-H41-01um-R1-193-length-105573-cov-7_pt2 | contig 84795 bp, 227 predicted proteins | sample MGYA00564400_ERZ1292625 | MGnify/ENA primary metagenome ERZ1292625 (study PRJEB36523, sample SAMEA6512639) | groundwater metagenome | collected 2019-01-08 | study: AquaDiva: Metagenomics assemblies of 32 groundwater samples | reverse complement strand
TAATCAATTCTATCTGCTCTTGTTGTCTATTAGGTGCGGTCATTATGTGGTTCCTTTTGTTAGATGATTGTTATTTAGACTTCTTCTTTTGATCTGCTAAATACAATTTTATCATTTTAAGCAATACTTCATTCGGCAAGTCACATAAAGAATTTGCATTATATCCAACTCCACCATATACAATTTTGGTTTCGGTTGGTGGTTCCTCTTCATCTGGTTCTTCTGGTGGTGGATCTTCTGTAGGAGGTTCAGTTGGAGGTGGTGGATCTATTGGTGGATCTTCTACTTCTGTTAAGTATTTTATCATTGACTTAACATTCTTTTTTAATTTGTCTTCTAGTTCTATTAAATTTGATACTTTATTTTCAACAAGTATTTTTTGTATAGATGCTTTATTTCCAGAAGATATATCATCCATAGCATCTTTAATTCTTCGATTTAAAATCAATTTAACTTTCTCAATCGACATAATAAACTCCTATGTTAATTAGTTTCTATCATAATATTTTGTTAAGTTTCGATTGATAAGTTTCTTACATCGTCGATTCTAATTCAAATTTGTCGTATAGATCTCTTAATTTTTCTTTCCAACCTTCTTCTCTGATGTTAATAACTGGTATATTTCTGGACAATGCAATTCTGACTGCCTGTCCAGTTCCACCCATAACTTTACCATTTTTAGTTTTTGCACAACATACTACAAATGATACTTGTTCATACTCTTCATATCCATTTATTTGAAAATAGTTTCTAACCATCAAATCAAATCCCCATGAATTTAATGATGATGGGTTTGGATGAAATTTCTTTACACTTTCTATTGCTTCATCTGTTTTTAACACAAAGTACTCTTTTGACTTCTTTATATAATCAAAGCACTTAATGTTAAAACCTTTATATGGTAACATAACGACACAGTTACCATTACTACCTTCTTGGAATGATATATCGGATCCTTCTGCGTTACCAGAATATAAAATAAATTTAGTAGATAATTGTTTGGCTATTCTTTTTATTATCTGTCTTTCGGCTAATGTAATATTTCTAGAACCAATTCCCGCATACGCTAACATTTGTATACTCCTGTAATGTAAATGCACCTTCTTGGGATCGAACCAAGGACATTCGGATTATGAGACCGGTGCTCTAACCAACTGAGCTAAAGGCGCGTGTATGTTTACTTCTGTTTAGTACTCCTCATTTTCATCTACTATTGGGTTTTCATTTTTCACCCATCGTCTGATTGATACTCTTGCCATTGGGTGATCGTTGATACCATTAAAAAACGAATTTTGAGATTCAAAATAGTTATCAGATACCCATCCTTCTGGAATATATTTATGTTGTTCTATTTTTGCTAGTTCCTTTCTATTAAACAAATCTGTATTTTCTGGCATTGGAAATTCAAATTGTTTATTTTCTTGTATCATTCCTACTTTATCTAAACCTTTTACTATTCCGCATGCTCTTACATTTGCATTACTTCTTAACATACCTAGAAATTCATGTGAATCCATTTCGAATACTAAAAATCTTATTGATGAGGACATATCACATATTTCAAATTTGATTTTGCCCTTATTTAATAATGATGTCGTTACTCCAAATTTTAATTTTTGTGCTGGTACTTTATCTGGTGTTGCCATATTTTATTTCCTTTAACTTGTTGATTTTGTTATTCATTCTGTACTTATAGTTTCTCTAGTCATACGTTAAGTTCTTCGTAATACTTCAAACCAATAAGTTACATCCCCTTCAGTAAAGTGGTCTGAAACTGATATTACATTAAAACTTTCTGGAATATCAGGGAAGAATCTATTGCATTTAAAATCTCCATGTACTCTGGTGATATAGATTTTATCTAAATTGGACATCAGCATAAACTCTTTATAGATTTCTCCTCCACCAATAACAAAAATATTTTCAATAAGAGGCATTTGTGATTCTTTTAAAGCTTCGATAATATCATGACAAACTAAAGCACCACTTGCCCGATAATTGGTTTCTTTAGTTAAGATAATATTTTTTCTACGATCTAAAGGTCTATACTTTTCCGGTATACTTTCCCAAGTCTTACGACCCATAATTACACAATTTTGTTTTTGTATATCAATCGTTGCTGTTGTAATATTTTTGAAATACTTCATATCTTCTTTTAGTCTCCAAGGCAAAGTATTATCTATACCAATACCCATCTCATCATCAACTGCAACAATTATATTAAATTTTGGTAATGTATCTTTATTATTCATTTACGTGTTCCTTTTCGTTTGGGTTTCTTTTCATTCTTTCCTGTTTCATATGTGTGGACCATTTTACATAGATAAAATTCTATATTTTCAGACTTCAATTTTGCTATATTGCCCTGAAATGAAACATCAATAGTATTGTTAGATACAGCCTTAATAAATGGCTTCACTAAATTATAATCATACACATCATTACCATTGGGTGACAACATAGTAAGATAAGAGTTAAAAGAAGATATTGCATAACCAGAATAATTACCAACTTTAATAACTTTATCATACTTTTTACTCATAACCGATAAAACATCTGGAAATAATTCTTTTCCATTTAACTCAACCAAACAAATGGAATCATCAAATACTGAAATAGCTTTATATAAAGCCCCTTCCTTAAATTCTCCAGATATTTCTTTTATAATATTGGTTAAATATAAACAACATAGCGTTTTAGTATTAGTTGATATCAATTTATCATTGGTATATTTAATAATCCCTTTAACTCTTGATATCTTAGTTTTAGTAACAGAAACTAAACATTTAAATTTTTCTTTATGTATGGGTAAAAATTCAATTAACACAATATTTTTATTTTTCTTTTCCATAAATTAATGACCTCCCACTTGACCGTTTACAGACGAACAGTAAATAATTTTAGAAGCTTTTACTGTATCATCTATTTCTTTCATAAACCAGTTAGTTACTTCTTTTATTTTTTCATGCTTAGAAGATTCTAATATATGAGCTACAAACATTGGTTCTAATAAAAATGTTGCTAAATTGGGTTTTCTTTTTGAAACTACAATAGAGCACAATCTATCAAACCCAGTTGAATGTGTCTTCTCTTTAAAGTTGGCTTTGAATTTAACTGATCCATCATCTGCAACATCAAATTCTCTGAGATTAGTTATCTTTAAGTTTTCGCTTATTATTTTATAAAATTCTTTTCTCATTCTCTTTTTCCTTTTTTCTTTGTTTTCTTAATGTATCGTTTATATTTCTTTTTATTCTTTAATAATTCAATTTCGTATTGCAATTTAATAATAGTTGCATCATGTTCATTTGAATTATCAACTAAAGTATTAATATTTTCTTGGATTTTTAAATCATTATGACTAGCAGTATTCTCCAAGTTAACTCTTAATTCAGTAATAGCACCAAGTAATTCATCTCTCATTTTACCAGAACGTTTCTTGAAAATTTTCTTAGTAATATCAGAAATATCATTCATAATACTACTTGGTATTTCTAATATTGATTTTTCAATAGATTCCATTCTTCTTAGCTTAGTTGATTGTTCGTCTAGTTGAGTTTGAAAACTCTCCATAGTTTCACCATCAGCAACTTGAAGTGTATTGATAGCTTTTAACCTTACTAAGATTTGATTAACTTGATCTGTAGCTTCTGCCCAAGTTTCTATTTTCACCGGTAGAGGCTTACTGATTCTTTCTTGCATCTCGTCATCTTCTCTTGCCATTTCAGACCGTAAGTCTTCTTCCTCATCTAAAACATTTGCAATCTCTTCAGATTCAGATAAACGAAATTCATTATCTACTCGATGTTCTTTTCCATTAGTATAAACAATCGTTATGTCAGGTCCTTCATTGTCTTTAGCTCTAACAATTTCAATAGGTGATTGTTTAATAAAGCTCTGACACAAAATTTTGTAACTATCTATATCTTCTGGTTTTAATGTCTGACATTTTGATAGCATCACAAATGATGATTTTAACATAGTATCAGAATCTTTAATTCTCTTTACTAGAATATCAATAAATTTTTCTAATGTATCAACTGTTTTTTTCAAATGGTTCTGCATCTCCGGTCCTTATATCTTCAATTTCTTCTTTATAATTATATGGTTCTACTTTTAAAAAATTAGCTTTTTCCATTGGTTTACCTTTCTACATACTTCTAGGAAGTGGTTTGCATAAATTATTTGTATTGATTGAACAAATTTCGTGTTCTAAATTAGTTTGCATGGCATTCAATATTTCTTGTGGTATATCAGTAATTCCAAAAGACAACAAAATATCTCTAGCATCTTGTGTATATCTGGCACGTATTGCATGCAGTCCCATATAAGCTTCAGAATCACAACAGATTTCAATTACATGAACTTCTCCTAATTCTTTAATAACTGCAGCATTTATTTTTTCCCATAATGAGATAATTGTTTCTGACTTAGCTTTCAGAGGAGATCTACAAGGACCATCTACTTTTTTATCATAAATGGGATGTCCATCATTAGTTCCACTCATATACACTTGGTTTAGAGGTGATTTAGTTTTCGGCATTGGTATATTTGATTGATCTGTTTTAGGTAAAGTCTTATTAATATGTTGGTCGATTTCATTGTTTGAATTCATTTGTTACTCCTTGAAAACCACTCTAATGTGGTAGTTTTTATTTTGATTGCATCCCTACTTCTAGTTTTTATTTTATCTAGTTGGTGTATAATTGTCAGATTATACTCTGGGTTATATTCTGTGCTTGCCAAGTATATACATAAATGTTTTAACGAAAGCTCTAAACTATTTGGATCTCTTGGATATAATTCGCTATTGTTTATCTGTGTGATATGCGCAATTGTTTTTTCTATAGGGACAATTTTTGACGGTTCCATATTACTTCCATATTCATTCAATAAATCAACCAATAATTCATTTCTCATACTAGATATTTTCCTGTCAAGAATGTCTATTTCTTCATATAAAGTACTTTCAAATGTTACCATAAATGTTCTCCTATATGGTTATGTCGAATCAATGTTTTTGTTGATGTTGTGTTATTTTCTTGTATTTGTTCTATTCATTATCCATTTTTAATTATTTTTAATACATCTGTAACTAACCTGTTTAATGGTTCTCCTATATTTCTTTTCGAGTATATTGATAACTCTCTGATAATATCTAGTTTGTGTTCTTGCATTTTACCAATTTCAAGTCTTTTAATAAGTTCTTCTAATACTTTGTAATGATCACTTATTGTATATCTTATGCTTTGATAATTCAATACTGTAATACATATCATTATATGATCATCAGTAAACTTGCTGGGGTTGTTTATATCACTCTGGTCTGACATAATAGATCCTTTTTTATATGAAAAAATATTGTTAAGTTAACGGAAATTAAAGAATCCATAATGTAGTCAAATAACTACAATCTTTAAAAGGGTGGTTAGCTAGTGCAGGGAGTAAGTCATATATAAGCCATTATTGTGTTACGTCTCTTAATGGCGATACAACTCTTACACTAGCTAACCGTTTGATTATTTAATTTTCCAAATTTTCTTAACGACATCGAATTCAATTTTCTTTTCAATTTCTAAATCAGTTAATTGTAATCCAAATCTAACCCCCTTATGATTAGGGTTATTTGTGTTTATATCAACTCCACCGATTGTAGTCTTTAGAGATTCAATTGCAACTCCGGCTTCTTCCCATGTTTTAAACATCATCATATCATTGGTGGTTGATGTTTCATTCAATGTTGTGCCGATTGTGATTCTACCACCGATTTTTTCCTTGTTGAACCTTAATTTATATTTGAATTTTGCGAGACATAAATTATGTCTTACAGCTTCCAAACGGTCTTTTCCTTTTAGTTTTGTACTGTCTACCTGTGCAATTTGGATTTCCATACAATTTCCCTTCTATGTTATTTTTATGTTATAGGTGCATCCACGTTAGATACACCAACAATGACCCATTTCTTTTCAGATTCACCTTTATATAAAGGTTAGCTTATGAATCTCAGCTATCATACATTTATTATATCTTTTCGAACGGACCAACTTCTAACACATAAGATACTACTAATACTAACACCAAAATTGTTCCAACAACAACACTTTCAAACGGTTTCATAAAATAACTCCTTATCTAAAAATAAAACATTCTATTCAAATATATAATATATAGTCAAAATAGATTGATTTTTGATAAAGATCATAGCTTCAATTTCGACGAATTTTGAGGAAAAAATAAAATCTGGGTGAAAGTTGCCAGACCCAGTATTCACCAGATCTGACATTAATATAACATCAAATAAAAATAGTTATCAATCGTCCATTACAACATACATATCATCATCAACTTCACCACTATTTGCATTGATCCAATCTACTTGATCCTGCATAACAAAACCACCAGTATTAATATTGATCCAACCAAGTGGTCGACATTCACTATCACATACTAAATAGAATGATCTTTTATCAGACTGTCTCCAATGTACTAATAACTTATTCATTAAATCCAAACCATTTGATGCATTGAATATAAATGATTCCTCAGTTAAAGGTGCTCCTGGTGGCTTTACAATAACAATTAAAGGTCCTGATAATGCTGATACTGAGGACTTTGGTGCTCCTGGCATTGTGCATTTTAAAGTATGATCAAGGGCATTAGTTGGCATTAGTGGTTTACTCCTATTTAATTTATGACTAGTTTATCATTCATTCCGTAATTATTATCAGGTTTAGGTTGTTCTGGTTTTGCTGGTAAAACAGTTGGGTCAAATGGCTTTATTGGTTTTTCTGCTTCTTTAACTTTATTCTTATTTTTATATCTTGGTTCATCATCTATAATCACCAATTCTTTTAATGGATTCTCTAATATTGGCATTCTTAAAAATCCTAAATGTTTCGCGAACTTAATCTTTTGATTCTTTGATATGTTTTTATCTTGAATCCAAGTTTTTAAAAATTGAACTACATATGTTAAACCTTCCATCGATTTTGTTGTTTCGCATAATACTATTTGTTGCTGTCCTTGTTTCTGCATTAATCTGAAATTGTCAGTTTTGACACATGTACTAAGTGTGTCTTTATTAAGATCATTGTACTGTGTGATTATTCTATCCATATCATACGCAGGAGATGTTCGTCCCATGTTATGTTCCTTTCTGATTGTTAGGTTTTTAATAATTTGTTCGTTCTTTATCGTAAATGTAAGTATTCAAGTTAAATAAATTATTGGATCATTAGCCAACTTCAACAATGTATCAGCATGACATGCTTTTGGTGCGCATACACAAACTAGATCTTTTCCCGTTAATTCATGTATAGAATCCATTAGATGTTTCTGTTTTGGTAACCATTCTTTATACTTATCTATTGATTCTTTTCGAGAACCAACTACAAACTCAGCTGTTGTGTTACTTGTAAGATGTGTAAAAGGATTGCCCCATTTTGTGGGGCGTCCTACATACACTGAATCTTTAGGAATATTGTGATGATGTTTATTGAACACTTCGGGCATTCTTATCTCTTTCAGAATAATATTTAAGATGTATATCATTTTCATGTTTATCTTTCAACTTTTTTAAACATACTAATGTGTTGATAATTTTATTTACATCTGATGTTATTATTTTGTCTGGTGTTTCCATAGCTTTTTTAGCTTGAGTTATTTTATATCTAAAGATTTTAAATAATTGATCGCTACCTCTATTTACCATTTCTACATTATCAATTTTTGTGTCAAATGTTACAATACGACCATAATATCTCATTGTTAATTCTGTACGAAGAGCTGTAGCTTTAAAAATATCATCGAAAATGTTATAACCTAAAGTGTTAGATTGCATTGAATATAAACTTATTAACACATCATATACAGCAAGAATATCTTTCATGTATTCTGTATTTACTTGGTCTGAAACGTTAGAATTTTCAGACTCAGATGAAAAATGATTTATAATTTTAGTTCTCATTATTTTTGCTTGGTGATATTGATTGTCCATCATGTTATTTCTATTTAGTTTATTTAATCCATTAATGATCATTAATTTATATTCATTTAATTTTGGTTCATTTTTATCTATTAATTTAATAATAAATTTTAATGAATCAACGACAAGATCAATCGTGCTATTATTTATATTCTCAAGATTGAATGATAAACGGTTTAATGATTCATCTGTACTATAAAATTCATAATAAAACTCTTGGAATTTAGAGAAAAATGTATTGGATTTTAATTGTTTCTCTATTAATGTTATGTTTGTTTCATCAAATTTATTCTTTTTTCTTCTTGTAACAATTTCATGAAAAACTTTTTTCATGTCGTCGTTAACATAATTGCCTTTATTTAAAAAATAAATAAATATTTCTGAAAGTTCAGAGTCTGTTATTTTTCTTATTTCTGATATTGTTGATGGTATATCTGCGATGTCTCTCATATTATCTCCAATCTTTTCTTTCTCTTCTTCTGTTGATTTCATTTCTTATTTGAACTTGCATGGCTGTGATACCTGAAGATTTTATTTTACCAAGTCGAAACCCCGATCCAGATAAATAGTTTTGAACTATTCTTAATTTTCTTCTTGATGCGGTTTTAACAGGACCAAGAAAACTTTTTAGTTTATTTAAATTTTGATTAGGTTTCAATTTCCAATTACCTATAAGAGTTACTCTGATCTTTTGCCATTCATCTAAATCTACAATTTTTATAATAGGTACTCCAACGACCATATCATTTTTTAAATTACTTTCATCGAGTAAGTGTGTTACCTGTAACTTTAATTTCTCTAATTTACTCATTATTGATCTCCTGGTTATTTCTTCTTTTAGATAAGATTTTAATTATTTTTCTTTTTTGTCCATTTATATATTCGTTACCATCAACATTTTTTGCCCACATTAAAAGATCGAGATCATAATCTTCTTGTTTGCCAATTTTAAGATATTTAATAATTACATGAATTGATTGTACGCGAGCAGCTACAGTAGCTTGTTCTTGTATCCCATTTTTAACCCAATTAACATGATACTTTATCGGTATCATTTTCAACAGCTTATTTCTATAATCTAATAACTCTACTGATTTAACTGTAGACCGAAATATCATTAATTCATCTAAAAGTCTACAAGCATATCGATCAACATTTTCTTTTGTTATCATCATGTATATACATTTAAGAGAATCAGATATTTTATGTATTGCTATAGATGAGTAAGGAGTTTCATTAAATGCAATTACCCAACTCATATGATCTTCAATTTCATTTTGCATGTATATCTTTCTCGTAGTTAGAAAAGTGTTGTAATATTTTATTTTTCATTTCTATATTTTCTTCTACACCAAATACACATTTATCTAGTTCTTGAATAATTTGTAGATCATAATTATGATTATCTTTTGTTTCAACAAATCTAAATATCAGGGATAAAATTTGGTCTATTTTATACTCCACAAGTTCACTAGATTCTCTATTATATGTTTTGAGTACATCTAATAATTCCGATATACTCATATTTGTCAACTGTAGTTTATCCATATTTACCTCCTTTAAAGGTCTTCCGATGATTCATCTTCATAGTAATCGTCTTCCTCTTCATCATCACACCCACTAGTATTAATTTCAATTGTACCAAATATAAATTTACCATCTTCATAAAAGACATTAAACTCTTTATCAAATTCTATCATATGAGTATATGATTCTCTAAACTCTTGAAATTGAGTTTCATTAAACTTTTTCATAGATATCAATTCCATAGGCATGATACTAATCAATCCAGAATCAACAGAGTAAGAACGATTTGATCCATCTTTATATGACCCATCACCATAAGCAGTACCATGCATAAATATTGTGTGACCATTTATTTCAATTGTATATGATTTATCAAAATCAAAATTTTCTGTAACTTTATCATATATATCATCTTCTAAAACATAACATGGATCACCGATAAAGTATTTCCCAGCAGGGAACTTAAATTCTGTTATAACACTTTTATTGTTCATATTATTTTCCTTTTTGTTTAAATGATTTTTCCATCTTTTAGATAATCAAATACTTCTTCTATTCCTGAAATAGTATTATCCACAGTTAATAGCGTAAATATTGTATCAACCTTAACACATTTTAATACTAAATTTTTTTCAGTAATTTCGAATGACAATTTTTCTGAACTTGGTGGTTGCGCTTTATTATAATCAAAAATGTAATCTGATAACTCTCTGATTAGAATTCGTTTTGGTTTACCCATTATCGGTTATTCCTTATGTATGGTGATTTGTATTAAGTTCGTTTGCTATATATCTCTAAGATCTCTGAACATACTTGGTCATTAGAAATCACAGAACAGTTATTCAGAGTATTAATTAATATTAAATCATGAACACTTGGAATATTGCTTTCTAACTTTAATATATCTCTTAGATCTGTTATATAGATGTTGACGAGTACTTCATATGTATTCTTAGATATAAAAGCTTGAATATTAGTGTCACCGGTGTTAACACCAGTAATAACATTGATATTACTTTTGTTTGGGTAATTATTGTAGTTTTTTATAATTGTTGGTATTTTGCCACCATCAATGAATTGATATAAATCATCCACACTTTTACAATCTTTGATTGACTTGATCATTCTGTTTTTCTTCCAGCTATGGTTTCTAATATTTTTCGAACTAATTTCTCTGCAATATCTTTTTCTTTTTTTATGTGTAGATCATATGCAGCACTAGGATTATTAACTGTATGTATTGATTTATGATCTTTTATTTTGGATAGAATCATTATCATTTCTAACACTCTTCTTGGGTGAGGTTTTTGAACTTCTTTTAAACAATGTTCAAGAGAAATAACACTACACCGCAACCCCATAAGTTTAACATCATCAATGGCTGTATTCAATGATGGATTTAATGGGCCATTATTAGTTTTACAATATTTAGCTATGTACTTTTTCTCTTTATCTTTTGATCTCATTTTAGAACCTCTAGGTTAACTATACTGAAAACGCACCAATCTTTGTCTTGTGCAAAAGTAGTTACAAAACCAATTTTAAATTTAACTTCTCTTCCTGTATAACCAGTATCCATTCCAAATTTGCTTGTTCTATCATACTCTCGCATAATAACTTCATCACCTTTTTGATACATTCTATCATTAAATCTTATCTCAAAGGTCTTCTCTTTATTTAAAACTAACTGATAAGGAATTGGATCGCATTTTAATTCGTGTTGCATTATTTAACCTTTCTGATTTAGTAATTTAAATATATTATTAGTCAATCTCGTATAAATCTTAACTGTGGCTTTAGGATGAATTGTTGGGCACCATTTTAAATAACTCCTCAAATGTTGAATTATTTGTAAAGAGTAAGTTTGGTGTTTATTAATTTTAATAACTCTTGTTAGAAACTTGTATTTGTCAACTGTCATTGCTTTAAAGTCAATAGCCCCATTATTTATACTGCATTCATTTAATATAGTTTCAATCCCCAAATTTATTTCTTTTTGATTTAAATTATCTAATTCTTCAGGTATATCCATATATTCTCCTAAGCTTCAATATGACATTTTCTCCAGCTATATAATTCTAATATTTCTTTTAGATTTCTGACATTCGCGAAATTTCTTGGGAATTTTAAATCCTCCGATATCATTTCCACCAAACATTGTATAATCATTATATCATATTCACTTGGAATATTTTGAATTACAACTCGTTTTAAATCTGATATATAATTACTGCACATTTCCTTTATTGCATTTTCATCTGAATTCCATCTTGTTTTTCTGTCTATATCTTTTCTAGCTTTGTTAATTAAGTCTTTCATTAGATCCATAAATTTTCCTTTCAAAAAGAAAACAGTGTTGGATTCTATTCAATAATTTTTAAAGTTGTATAGAAGTTGGTTCGATCATATGTTAATAAAATTACAAACATTTATTGTTTATAAATTTTAAGAACCTTAGCAGTTCATACAAAAAGTTTTGTATGTTTAACGCCATTTAAGAAATTTATATTTCTATATGGACTTGATCCACCCATATACTTATCGTAAATGTTTACAGAAGAATTAACATCTCTAGGTAATTCAAGTCCACACTTGCAATGATAAGTTCTATCCCCCAATTTCATATGTTGTCTATTTTTGCAGACACAACATTCTTGAGTGGTATATGATTCGTCTATTTCTTCAAAACGTTTGCCACTGAAAGATGCTTTATATGAAAGCATATCGACGAATAAGGCAAGAGGCCAATCTTGATTTCTTCTGCGATTGGCTTGTTTTGAACGTATAATTTTCTTTGTTGTGATAACTTTGGTTGTTAATAGTGCTCCTGAAGAAACTATAGATTGTTTCATTGATTGATCTATCTGATTCTTTGATAGTTTGCCAACTATAATTGTATCAAATTCATTAACTAACTTTCTTGAAATTTTATGTAAATATGTTTTCTTTTGATTGGTTCTTTTAGTTTCTAATCTTCTTTTTGCTCTGTTTATAAACCTCCATTTTTTAGAATATTTAGATAGTTTACTATTATCTCTTTTAGATTGAGTTTGATCAATTCTATCAGTTAGTCTCTTATTGGTTAATGGTTTACTTGATACTTCTAATATTTCATTTAATTCTGGAATATATCCAGTAATCAAAGTTTTCTGTCCAAGATCAATAAATAACGACTTGTTGGTTTTAATCGTAATTAGTTTCTTGACATTCACACAAAAATGAAAATAAAAACATTTGTCTTTAATAGACCAAACCAGATTATGTCCATCAGTAGAAAGATCTAGTTTAGAAATATCAAACTTTTTATTATAAAGACATTTGAATTCTATATTTCTATCAATATACCTCAGAATTAATGTTTGTTTGTCTTTTATAATTAATGTGGAACGACCTAGGTCAGAGTCTATTTTCATAAAAAACATTGCATTGAATCTTTTATCTGATTTATGTTTCATTGGTGGTTGACAGTTAGTAATTCCTTTAGATTTTAATAATGCAAAGAATGATGTCAATGAGTTATAGATAGACCACACAGATGTAAGAACATGACTCTGTCTGATATATTTTGGTTCATATTTCAATCTCTTCATTGCAAACATCTTTTCAAAATCAAATTTATCAATCATTTTAAGTTCTTTATCTTGTTTCATAAGTTCAAAATGATTAGATAAAACATCAATTTGTTTATTATAATACTCGCCATATTCTTTACTTGCATTCCATAGAAATTGCAAATCTTCAGATTTATGAACTAACTTCACTTTAAATGTTTTAACTGTTTTTTGTGGTTTCATTTATTTCACCTTTATATTATTCGATTTTTATATAACTCCAAAATTTCTTTAATTAGTACATGATTGGGATTCTTATTACTTAACTCTTTACTTAATCTATTAATTATATCTAAATCATGACCACTCGGCTTATTGAATTTAGATGAAACAATTGTTTTTAATTTAGTCAAGTTTGCTGATATTACCCAGTCAAAAACATTTTCAGTAATATCAATCGAAAGAGAATTTAGACTTAATAATGTATTTAGTTTAGTAAACTCCAAACATGCAATTGATACAAATTCATCAACAGTTAGATGAATTGAATGAAATTTTTGAGCATCAATTGTCATGACTGCCTCTTTCTTTATATGCTTTAAGTATTGATTTTACAGTAGTTTTTATAGATTCGAACTGACTTTCTTTTAGGTATCTACCTAATTCTAATATGATTAATAGATCAAATTTGCTTGGTTTATTTTTCTTAGATGTAACAAGGTTGTATAAATGTGTTTTATAATGATGAACTATGTATTTACATGGACACCATATTGTAGCTTTGGTTGTATATCCTACTAGCTCATCAACTGTTTTCGTTTCGTATAGAGTCATTTAATTCCTTTTCAGAATCTCTAGTTTTGTAAATAGTTAAAATGTCTTTTAGGATTGAATCATCTCTTGATCCCATGTGATCGTGAATTTTTGTTATAATAAAAACATCATGAACACTTGGTCTATTTTCAGGTTTATTGAGAATATCTCTTAATACTTTGGGGTGATTATACAAAATATAATTATACTCATTTTGGTAATAGTCGAATTTCTTTTTATATGGTTTATGATTACGAGCATACTCCACAAGTTCATTCACTGTTTTTACATTTCGTATATTCATGTGGTCCTTTCAGAGTATAATTTTAGTATACTCTTTTTGAGAATTATAATATCTGAATTATAATAACTCATGTTAGTAAGAACGGATATTACTTCTAAATCATGTTGAGATGGTATATTTATTTTAATGATCTTTTTTATCTCTCTTAAAGAATGGAGTATTTGTGATGTTGGAACTAATCTATTTGGGTATAAATAAAATAAATTAGAAAACAATCTATCATCTATATTGTTGGTAGTTTCAGAATTCATGCTATTTCCTTTTAGCATACAGTTCAAGTATTTCATTTTTTATTTTATTAATAGCACGAACATCGTCAAACATAATACCAATTGGGTCTTCATATTTATAAGATTCAAGACATCGTAATATATCTAAATCAAACTTAGATGGTATATTCAATTCAACTGCAGATTTTAAATTTTGAAAACCAAAAACAACATTTAATATCAACCGCTGATCTATTTCTTGATCAATTAAAAATCTATATAATACAGAATCCACATCGTTACTCATGTTAGTTTCCTTTTAGAATACATTTCAATTATTTCATCTCGCAACTCTAAAAGCTTTGATTCAATTATAGTTTTTTCATTATAATATGTGTCAAGTAATGCAAGAAATTTTATTACTTCTAGATCATACATAGAAGGTATATTTAATTCAATTGTTTTCTTTAAACCTTTCAATACTGTTATATTCTTGAAAAACCCATCAGTATATTTTATTCCTCCGTTTTGTAGAAATTTATTTAACTTATAATTAACAGAATCTAAGGATTCTTCAAGAGTTCCCATTTCAATCTCCTAGTATCTAGACAATTCAAAAGTGCAACTATATTCTTTCTCTGCTATAGTATTAGCAATGATTGATCTTAATTTATAATCTGGTAATTTTGTAGCAACATCATAATTTGTACAAAAATGCCTTTTGATTAATCCATTTAACCAATCTATATCAATAAATATATTACTATCAATATTGCAACCCAAGAATACTGAACTATATCCTATACGTAAATATCCAGCATCATTATTAGTTATGGCAATTCTTGAATCATCATTTATCATTTTAAATCTAAATTGTAAAGCTTTTATTAAATCATCTCTACTTATGGTTAAAACATACGAAGTATTATTACCTGGTTTCATTTGTAGGAACTTCCTTTCTGCGCATCGTTAATCTTATTCCATTTCGTACCATCTACAGTTCTATACCATACAGAATTATCTTTGCATAAAATGTAAATATAATAACTTCCCCCAGCTATTTGAATTATTTCAGATGGTTGTTCTGCTTCTTTGACTTCAATCTCTAGTTTTATTTCTTCTTTAAAAATTCGATTATCTTTAGTATAACATTCATAATGTAGAATAGCTGTACATAATAAAGTAATACAAATATAACCTATTGTAACCCTTATCTCTTTAGATGTCCCTATATTCCGAGAAATCATAATACTCAAAGCTATTACTAAATAAACTAAAACAACAATTAACATTGTAAGTGTTACTACTGCCATAAAAACCTCTCTATTGTAAGTCCTTAATTTTAATTACATTTTTAATGTTAGAATCTGAACCGTTCTACTGGTAAATCTTTTGGATTTAAATGTTTATCTAAAAACTTATTCAATGTTTCTTTTGTACTTAACCAGTCTTGTTTATCTTCTGCATAACTAACCACAGCTTCTTTTAAATCTTCTAACTCTTTTCTATCCATAACAATCTTTAAAGGTTTCTTTTGATTCTCTACGCAATCAGTACACTCAAAGATTCCTACTACTTTTCTGATTTCTCTGCAGAAGTCCCAGTCTATACCTTTATATTTCATTTTGTAATTGCACTTAGGACAATCTGGAATTTCTTTAAAAATCTTAATATATTCTAACTTGGTATCTTTAGGTTCTTCTTCGTTACCATTATTTATATCAACCATAAATAATCCTTTTTAAGTTTTGACTCTTTTGATTGTATCTATTATCTCTTTACATATTTTACATGTGATCTTTTGTTTATTTACAACTTTTACTTTACCTACTGCTCTTCCTTCACCTCCATTGTATACTTCCCCTGAGCATAATGTTCTAAAGCTACCATCTAACATAATTGCATAACACCATTTAGGGTTTTCATAAGGCTCTTCATTATCATTACAGAGCAATTTTACAATTTGATCTCTGAACATTTTATTTCTCCCACTTCACAGGTTTTAATGTTTTTGATAAATATAAAGGGTGAGACGGATGCCCACCCTTTGTCATCTTGAGATAATGCATGTTATTAATCATCTTACGAACAGAAATATCTCTACCATTAAATGATCCATTTGTACCCCATGCAGCTACTATCAATGATGAATTTTGAGCTAGGCCAATTAAATACATATCATTGTCTGGACCGATAGGATCATTTGATTGTTTCATGATAGTCGGATCAGTAGATCTATAAGCAAATAGATTGGTCATAACTAACTTCTGATATCCCCAATCTTTAGCGTACCCAATACATCTTCTAATTGTAGGATCATCCATTGTTGCATCCGCTGTACTTGGGTTAAGTCCAATAAACATCACATAACCACCAGGACCCCAATCTCTTGTCAGTGAGTATCTGTAACTACCACATCCACTTATTTGCGCAGACATTCTCATGTGCATCCTTTCATTATTTACCCAAACACTTTTCTAGCATCAGTTTCATTATCAAACAATTTACAACCCCAAATTGAAAGCTCTTTTTCATCAAATTCTTTGTTCAATAGATCAGAGTTCCTTTTTGAAAATATTATACAAGCTTCTCTAAAAGTTTCAGCTTCTATTTTAAATGCAATCTGTCTTGCTTGTTCTGACTGTCCATTAGCAGAATAACCCTGTTGCCAAATATCAAATAGTTTTTTAGTTTCTACTATTTGTATATCTTTAAAAAGTCCTTTGATTTTTGTTTCCCATAATTTATTACAATACTCTATGGCATCGTCTACATCCGAATGAGATGTTATTGGTGTATCTTTAAAAGGTGTTTCATCTATATCAACACTAATAGAGTATTCCGGTTTCCAACCCTTCCATGTTAGTAGAAAATTTCCTATAGGTGTTTTACCTATAACATGTGTATAATTAACTTCCTCTGTTGATTGTTTGGTTTCAGACCATTCAATAGGAATTAAACCAGATTCCCATTTAGGAGTAGTGTCTTCAATAAGAACACTATCTGGTTTATCTTTTTTAATAGATCCACACTTTCGACAAGTAGAAGTATCTCCAACCACAGTATGTTTTGTAAGTTTAAAATGTTCCATACAGGAACAGTACATCATAGTTTCAATCATTTTCAGTTACCTCTTTTATTTTAAAAGTTTTTCATCATCCTTATTTTTATTATCGATATCAAACTTTTCTAATAAGTCAAACAAATATCTACCATCACTATATTGAGCATGTATATTATACCAAGCTCTTAAAGGTATACATCTGAATGTTTTACCATTAAATCTGTTGACTCTAACTTGCAATAGAAAACCTTCGCTAGCCCAAGTAAAACCCAACACATCAACCCAATCGGACCAGAATCTAAAAGTCCTAAACTTTAACCTTTTATTTATAAGTTTCATGCAATTTACTCCTTGATTTATAGATCCCATCAATTATTCTAATCATTGCAAACCTGTTATCATCATTCGTACTAGCAGTTCCTCTTATTGCTGTCTTGAAATGATTTTCTGAAAAGAACTTAGTTATTAAATCTGTACCAATTTTAAGCCTATCATAAATCTTGACATTTTCATGTTCAGAAATAGTAACTAATAATTTAATTCTTAAATGAGGATATCCCTTGCTTTCATATTCATCATAATCAGAAGGAAATATATTATTATCTTTAAGAAGTTTATTAAAAGATGCAAGCAACTTACTTGCATCTTTATTTTTTATATTACAAGATGTAACCACTACTTGTATTTCCATTCTTACTCCTTGATACCATATCTTTTATTAAACATATCAATAACTTTATCTAGCGAAGACTTATTATGTTCTGGTAAATAATATTCTGCTGCTTCCTTTAAAGACATGTTTGATTTCTCGTAGTTGTAAGTAAATACAAACTCTTCTCCAACTTCAACAACATCCGCTTGCATTATTTGATCTAAGTTTTTGAAGGAATTAGAAACTTCTGATTGAACAATCATTTTTAAACCAAGTTTAGATAAGTAAGTCAGTTCTGCATTTTCTGCTTCAACTACTTTATAAACTATATACTCCTTATCTGACATGCACTCATCTTTATAAGCTGCCTCACCTTTTATCAGATGATTAATAAGATTATATCTTTGACCTTTACTGAATTTCAATAGTTTTGGATAAGACAATCCGTGCGACTGATCAGTATCTACAGGTATATCTTTTGAAGTCGGTAAATCTCTTGCATGATAAAGATTTACAGAACCATCTTTCTGGTATTGAACAAACTCAGCTTCATTTAATTGCTTTGTAAATGAACTGGTCGCGCTACCAAATTCAAGTGTAACCATTGCAAAATTGTCAACTATGAATTTGGATGGAGTATCTTGGTCATAAATCTTATAATCCGAGAAACGAGTATCAATTCTAATAAGTCTTTCAGCTATTTCACCTTTATTCAAATGTTTCAAAATATTACTATCAGATTTAACTCTTATAGTCTTAGTTTTATTAACTGCATATTTTTCTAGATATTGTCCCAAGTCCCTCAAAGGTTTATAAGTAGTTTCTTTTGAATGAACATTAACATCTTTAATATGGTCTATCAAATCTTGATTCTTATGTTTAACAGGATTAGTTATTTTCCCAGGTATAATAATTTCTGCTGTTGTATCTACTGGGATTTTAACACAAGATTCGTGTGAGTTTTTAAATATTGCAGCAGCAGTTTCATCTAACTTACGTATTAATTGAGGTATACCACAACGATTACAATTAAGTTGTATTTCGCCATCTTCTAAAATCTTCACCCAAACATCCTTTGAATTTATAATCCACACAAAAGCAATTTCGTTTGACATTTTTATTCTCCTTTACTTTTAATTCTTTTTAATATTTGATTCGACTTGGTTAGATACTTCAGGAGTATCTGGAGTTTGAAAGAATCTAGGTACAAATTTACCAGGACCAACAAATTCAATTTTATATGTTCCATGTTTTGATCTATGTTCTTTTTCGCAATGTCTTTTCATAGCACTCTCATGTAACTCACCAGGCAACATTTCAATAGAACAACCAACAGTTCCACCTTTCCATGAACCTTTTTCTCGACCAACTTCATCGCTATACTCAATAGATAAATCTCTTCTTATTAAAGGTTTTCTAAATAATGATAACCATTTAAAATATTTCTCACCGAAATGCCATTCTCTTTCTTCGATATGAGTTGTAACAGAAATAATTTGTCCATCATAATCTTTAATTGTAAAATCAACTTTAGGACAATTTTTCTTTGCAAACTCTTCTTCTTTGTAGTATGTCGTATCCCAAAAAGAAAGACCCATTTTTGCAGCTTCTTTAAATTGTTTCTTTTTTTCAGACTCAAGTAAAGTATAGCAATCTTTACCTTCTAAATCATATAAACTAAATCTGACAAATCTCCATTGTTTCCATGGCAACCAAAACAGTTTTCTTTTTGAGTCCTCCCAGTCCTGTTTACCATATAATATTTGAACATTGTCTTCTAAGAAATGAAAACCAAATTGTCTTTCTTTTACTTCCCAATAGTAATCTCTGCCTATTCTTTCTATATCTTCTTTACTCCATGAAGTAGGAAATACTTTAATTCTCCAAGGTGGAATGATATTAAAGAATCTTATTCTTAATAACCATTTAGATATATGTAAACTGATGTTATTATAAGGAGCTTCTTCAGAACCTGTATTATATCTTACATCAAATGATCTATATTTGTGATCAGTACCATATTCGAAGATTCCCCATTCTGTAGAATTCTCAGTTAGTCTAGCCATGCTGTTTATCCTTTCATAAAGAGTTTAAACTAAAACAATTTCTTATCTTTATTGGGTTCAGACAGAACCCTCTATCGATTATCTGTTTTGCAACTGAATCATCGATTACTTTTCTTAAAATATTCATAGCACCATTTACATCTGCATTAATTAGTTTGCCCACAGATGATTGGAATAATCCTCGTTTAACTCTGATACCTAGGTAAAGGTCATTTTTACCTAGTTTTTCTAAAGCTAATGAGTCAACTTTGGATGTATAACTTTCTTCAGTAACAACAATCGAAATACCTACTAAATCACATTTATATTGTAATTGGTGTATTAACATAGTAAATGGAATCTGCACAAACTTTTGATTAGTTTTCTTACCCATGGAAACTTCACATTTCCAACCTTTATTATAACCAATAACAAGTTTATGGATTTTATTCTGTAACAAGTAATTAACTATATACCTTGTTGTTTTGTGTATATAATCTTTGATGCTTAGAAATCTTTCATTTTCTAATAATGTTAGTTGTTTTGTATATGGTTTAATTTTCATTTTATCTTTAATACTGCATAATTTAGCTTTCCTTTTATTGTATAATTGGTTTATACTTTTAATTGGTTTGCCATTAAAAATAATTGTTTTATTATGAGATGTTAATAATGTTACCAAATTATCAATTCCTAAGTCTATACTTGCGAATTTATCAACATCTAGATCACTATTAATTGTATCTTGTTTATATACAATTTCAACTTTAACATAATTAAATTTCGTGGGATGAATTCTGATTTCTTGATAACACTTAGAGAAATTTAAATCTTTAAACTTTGGTATTTTAATTGTTAATTTTTTAACTTTATTTTTGTATAAATATATAATATTGTCTTTAATAATGGTACAACGAGTGAAAATAATATAATTAAAGTTAGATTTTTTATAACCTGGTATGTTCGGTTTACTTTTTAACGAGGTTGGATCTTTTGTAAATTTCTTAATCAATGCAAAGTATGATTTCCAAGATTTATCAAGTGATATTAAACATTGTTGAGCAGTATCAGACTTAAGCAATCTATAGTTAATAGTACCTTCAAGATTAACTTCAGATTTCATTCGTTTATCCATTTCATAATAATCTAAATATTTACCATTTTTGATAAATTCTTGTCTTACAATGTAATTTGCTTGGTTGTATAGATTTTTAGAAATCTTAAATAACTCTATTAATCTGTCATTATTTTCATAATAATTGAATGAGTATGTCAATATCATTATTTATCCTTATTATTAGCTTCGTGTGCTTTCACTTGAGATTCATTAAACTCTGAAATTTCTTTTAATTTCCTTCGTTGATTAAATCTTAATTGATTGAAGGCATTATCAGTATCTAAATCTCTTAACCTATCCGAAGAGTATGCACTCTTTAGGATACACTTTATTTTAGACTCCAATTCATCTAAATCTGACTCGTCATAGAAGACTTCGACTTTATTAGGTGTAATTTTATCTGCTATTTTCTTCCATACAATCTTAGCAGGATCTAACTCAAAAAGGTTAGTTTGAAATGTTATCCAAACTGTACCATCCTCACAAAGAACAATCAACCCATTATAGGTTGGTTGAAACTGAATAATTTTTGAATTCATTATTTAATCTCCCAAGGTTCTAATAGAGTGTCTAGTTGAACTTGTGCTTTGAAAGATTTTCTTGTAATATCCCAAACCAATGATTGGGCCTCCATAGGAGAAGATGGTTTAGCATTAATAATATCATTATAATAATTTAACATTTTATTCTCTAATGCTTTTGCTTTCTTTTTAATAGCTATAGGCATATCATCATGTTTTCTAATAATGCCGTTAACTTGGTTGAGAATATAAAGTACATCTGGGTTTACTTCACCTCTTATTCTCGCATTTTTCAAAACATTCGCTAATTCAATAATTTTTTCAAAATCGAATTTATCAAGTGTTATTGTATTATCATCGTGGTATATGATCATTTGTGTTCTCCTACATGTTTTATTTTAGTCATCATCCCTATCATCTATGTCTTCGAATGCATCAGGAAAATCATCATATGGATCTTCCAATTCATCATTATCTCCATGATCTTGATATTCTATTTCATGATCTTCTCCACTATCTTCCATCTGTTCTTCTCCATCAATTACCTCATCATCATGTGAAAATGTACTTATAATTGAATTTCTATTATTTGACATATGATTCCTTTCATTTAATTTTGATACTTATTTCTTTGTCTTTTTAGATTTAACTTTTACAGGATCTTCTAATTCTGAATAAATTGAATAATCTTTTTTAGTTGCCTGGCGTATATCAATCCAACCAATTCCAACAAATTCTTTAAGAATACCATTGATAATAACATTGCACAACTTACCTTTGCTACCATAAATACTTGCACAATCTTTGAACTGAACCTTGCCAGGTCTTTTTTTAACTAAAGTCATATGTAATCTCCATATAAACCAATTTAAGTTTTTACTTTCTTATGTTCTTCTTGAAATTTCCATTCATCGCAAGTTCCACTATCTGATACTTTATGATCATCAGACCATTTCTTCCATGATTCATATTGTCTATTATAGACAGTTGGGCTTGCATAGTTAAAACCTTCATTTGGTGATTTAGGTCTTTTAGTTTTATCAAAAGTACAATAATATTTATTTTCAAAATTCTCATCATGCTCTATAAATGTATGTTTGCAATCTCTGCATCTACTATTTTCATTATAAGACTTAGGTATCATTTTTTTAATCCCTCCCCATTGGGTTAACAATCATCTTCAACATAATCTTCACCACCTTTATTTACTAATTCATATCCTTGTGGCAATTCAGAATCAGATGATTCTAATGTAATTTCTTTTCTTTTAGTTCCTAATACAAAATCATATTCCTCTATGTCATTTGATGATTGATTCTCATCATTGAAATATCCATTATGATTCATATATTCTTGGGTAGGTTGCACCAATACAGTCTTGGGGTATTCTTCTGGCATCTTAATCTCCTTCGTGTTGTAGCTTGTTATTACTGAAATATTTTCATCATATATGGTGTATTTTTTAAACTGTGGGAACATCTTTATCTTCCTGAGAAGTTTCTGAACCTTGTCTAAACTTATCATCAAACGTAATCCAATTCTTAACTGTCATATAAGATACTTCAAATCTTTTAGCTAATTCTGTTTTGCTGAAGGATGGATTCATCCTATGAAACTTAATAAGTTTAGGTTTAAGTAATTCTCTATCTGCATTTGTTAGATATACTTTACGAGCCATATATTTTTAACCTTTCTTGTAATACTTTTTCATAAATGATGAAAACTATCTCCTATTCTTTCAAATCTTTGACTAAATTACATTCTACTCTTCCATCTGGTTTACATATAAAATGCAAAACATCGATTGCATTAACCCTATTTGTAAGATCAGGAGTAAGACCACCAGCAAATATATAACAAGGATCAAATAATAATTTCATAGGAAAATTAGAATCTTGTACTATTGTAATTGATCCTATAGAGGTTTTCTTCCTATTTATTGGTTCTGATAATGTTGTATATCTAGTTAATTTTAATCGGAACTTTGTATTCAATGATAAATCCAATACAACCTTATCACCAGTACCTATTAAATTAGTTTCAGCAATTACAGAATTAACATTTACAGAATTTTTTTTCTTCGCCATCGTCTACTCCTTGTATGTATGGTATTTCATTAATTTTTAAACAACCCTTTGTCATTTAAATCATTCTCTTTAGCAACACAATCTCTAAACTTGACAGGATGCGCATAAGGATACTTTACCTTATCGCACCACATTCTAATTCCTCGATTAGCCAAATCTTCAGAATTAAACATATGTGCTTGTTTATAATCTTTCTCCTCATGTGATCCCCAGTGAATACTATAATAGACATCTTCGCAATCTTTCATCCCTAAGTAAATCACAAACTTTTCATATTTAGATTCTTGACCAATTTTTCGTTTAGCTGCAAACTCCTCACCTACAGTTGATTCAATTATATCAACTGTAATCTCAGCTTCAAAATTTACAGTAAATTCTTGATCACAATATTTGCAAGTAATTTCTGCATTCCCTATTTCGTTGATTTCAGTTTCTTCAAATTCTAAATCGCAGAATGGACATGTTATATCACATGAACTCATTTGTTAGCCTCCCCATATTTTATAACCTTAGCATTGGGGTACTTTTTACAACTACGTTTAATTTCAGCTAGAGCATCATCTTTTTCAACGAATATATTAGCATTAATCATATTCCCAGATTCAGTACCATTTACAGTTAAGAATGTATCCCAGGAAAAACGTTTAGTACATAGACTAATGACAAATAAATTATTCTTCTTTTTCTGTCCTATTTTTTTCATTTTTTCAAAATTTTCTTCATCTATATAAACTTCAGAAGTTAGTACTGCTTTAAACGCAACTTGTAGAGGTTGATTGCAGTATGGACAATCTGTTTCTCCGGTATTATCAATATCATAACCGCTAACATCATCTTCTGTGAAAGTTAGCTGACAGTATGGACAAGTAATTTCACATGAACTCATTATAGAACTCCCATAATTAATTTTCTATTTATCAAAATCTTTATATTTAACAACTGTTGCATCTGGGTATTCCTTTTTATGTTCTTTAACCCAATTCTTTGCAACTAATTCAACACGGAATAATTTTACATAATTTTTATTTCCAGTGAATTCATCTGAATCAGATAAATAACAATCAAAAGCTAAATGTTTTGTTCCTAATTTAATAATAAACAATTCATCTTTCTTTTGTTTACCAATTTTTTTCATTTCCTTTAATTCTTTTTTATCAGATTCGGTCCATATATTCGGTGTAACTTCTACATCAAAAGTAACTTGAATAGTTTGTTCACAATAACTACATTCAATAAATTGGTCATCGTAAATATCTTCAGATTTATCAACTTCATGTTTAAATGTTAATTCACAGTATGGACATTTTATTTCACAGTTTGGCATATTAATCCTTTCAAATTTTCAATCCCATTTTATCTCGCATGTGAATCAATGCTTCAACATTGCCCATTGCATCATCTACCGGATTATGTGTATGTTTAGTTTTGCGCAAATGTTTAAAATTCTCTCTAGTATTCTTGACCAATCCTTTATACAAAGAACCCAAGTTAGTAGAACTAAAACCAAAAGGGTTAGTACCTAAGAAATGATGGAAATACCAATTAATGAATTGCCAATCAAAACCGTTGTTATCAGAAATAAACATCGGACGAGGTCCACCTTTTGCTTCTACCCAGTCTCTAAACTCTAGCATCGTATATCCAGCTTTTGGAAACTTTTCAGTTTCTTCTCTAGTAAAACCGCTTACTTTTAAAGCATCAGGCATCCATACTTTTGATATCGGTGCTAGCTTACCATAAAAAGTTTGATGCGGAACACCCAATGTAACAGCTCCAAAAGAGATCATCGAGTAATCTCCCGGTATAGGTCCATCAGCTTCAATATCAACCATAATAAATGACATAATTTACTCCTCCACCTCAACGTTAATAACTTTTCTATCACCAATCATTTCTTTTACTTTATCTTCAGGTCCCCACCAACATTCACAGCCCCAAACAAGTTTACCATTATCAAGTTTTATCTGTGGGTTTGTTATTGATGAACCTTTCATGAATCCTCTTTGTGGTACGAAATCACCTTCATAAACACCCCAACCATAGAAGTGTACACTGTCCTTGTCTGCTTTTTGAATTGCACCTACTCTTGAACCAACTTTTTTACTCATACATCAAACCTTTAATAACGTTTATTTTTAAACCAAACAACTATTTCTCCCATTCAAACTTATCAACGTATGTACTATCAAAACATTGACCTGGAGCATAAACTTCTCTAGTGATATCTTTAATTGATTTTTCTATCATCAAGAAATTATCCAAATCATACTCAAGATACCAATCATATCTATGTTTACCTGTTGTTGTCCTTTTATCCAATTCAGTTTCACTAGTATAGAAAAAATCATTACGTCTAGTTACATCAAAAGTATTAATGAGATAGGTCATAAGTCTATCATTAAACGAATCATGTGATTCTTTTACAAATTGCATAAATTGGTTATAGTTTAAAGGATCTGCTGATTTATTATTAAACCCCCAGTTAATCATTATAATTGATTCATCTTGACATTTTACTAATACATTAATAGGTTCGCGAAAATAAAACCTACATCTCTCTACTCCTGCAACTTGTATACATCCGGAATTTGGTTTCTCTATATAGAATTTCATAGAATCTCCTCAGATGCAACCTCTTGTATATTATTTGTTATATACTATTTCATTATAATTGTTGAATTATTCAATTCTTACGATTCTTGTACATCTTTAATATCTTTCCGTGCTGAAAGTCTTTCCTATTAAATTCAATTATGTACCTAATTAATATTAGATCATATACACTTGGTACATTATGTTTGGATTCTAATGCTGTTAATAACATACTTGGTTGAAAATATATAATAGAATAGCATACTTCTTCATCTGTTTTATATACACCTTTTTCTTTCCAATTTTTTATAAAATGGTCTATTAATTCATCGACTGATTTAAATACTTTATTCTTTTCTTGTGCTAGCATAACTTCTTTCTGAGTAAGCTTTTAGTAGTAACAATGCAGAATCTTGAATGCTTTCTAAATAATCATCACCTAAAGTAGATAGCTGTTGAATTATATACAAATCAAACTCATTTGGTTCATTCTTTTTAACTATATCACATAACTTACCAAATGTTTGCACAACATCCTCCGGTGTTAATACTGGACCACCTGTTTTACCATATTGTGTAGAAGTCATACTAAGCCAATCTAATAATTTTATACAGTCATTATATATTGTTATTTCATAATCAGTTGGTATGGTTACTCCATTCTTAGTTATCATTATCAATCCTTTCTATATTTATACGCATCCAAGATTTTAGAATGAACTTCTTTAAAAATTAAGATAGTTGAGATATATTTAATTATATATAAATCATGCACACTGGGCTTATTTATCGTAGTTTTTAATATTCTCAATATTATGGTCGGATAATGATTCAAAAGATAAATATAAACCAAACATACCTCATGATCTAAAAACGCAGGACTCTTATGATAGTATTCAACTAGATTATCTATTGAGTTAAAATTGACACAGTCATATAAATCATAATTAGTGGATACCATTTTTAATCCTTTCTATTCTTATACACCTTTAAGATTTCCCCATAGTCTTTACTATAAATTAAGTTATCAGATGCATACTTAATTACTGTCAAATCATGAACACTAGGTTTATTTGTTTTAGACCTCAATATTTTCAATATTACTTCTGCATGTTGAGTTAACAGATAGATATGAATAGCCCATATATCATGATCTATCCAAGATGTATTTGTATAATGATCAACTATATCATCTAGTGTTTTAAAATTATAATTGTAATCAATTGGCACTTTAGAATCTAGTGCGGTATTTATCATATCCGATTACTCCTTTCTATTGGTGAACGCATCTAAGATATCTTCATACTCTTTCTGATAATAGTCATCTAGTTTATCCGTCGTCATTTTTCTATGTATGCAACTGATGATTGTTAAATCATACTTACTGGGTACATTAGTATCAGATTTTAATATACGCAATAATTCAACATGTCCATTAGTTACAATATATGCACATACTGGTTTGGCTAATTCATTTGAACCTATAACAGCCATATTGTATTCCACAAACTTATCAATTGTTTTGAATGTCATTTGTCACCTCATAAACTATTTTCTAATCACTTCCTGCATACGAACATGAAATGGTCCTTTACATTTCTTGAATTCTGACTCACAATAATCAAAGAATTCTTTTTTGTACCTTTCAAATTTAAATTCTGGTAATAATAATTCTTTATCACCTTCGATAGTTTCTACATTATTTATGACGTAATTAACTTCTACTGTTTTACATTTATCGTCATCTTCTTCAAAACATTCAAAATCAATATAAACCTTTCTTTCTAATGTTAACTTATAAAGATGTTTATCTGTTTCTCTAGGTTTATATCCACCATTTGCACTATAGTATCCTCTAAACATATGCCGTATTGGTGTTCGCCGATAATTGTCATTTGAATATAATATACAACTAACGTATTGTTCTGATGCTTTCTTAATTTCAAGTTCCATATTTACTTTAGATAATATATGTTGTATTTTCCTCTGGTCAGAAAGAGGCCCGCAACAATTAAAAGTTGCTACAGCTGGTTTTTCAGAAAAATGGTTATGCATATATCCACTGATTCTTGCACCTTTATATTCACAATGAATGGCATAGTCTGGTTTTGTGGTATATGTTTTCTTTTCTAATGTTACTAATACATTATCGATATAATAAATGTCGGAATATTCAATCATTTTTTACTCTCCGTTGTTATCCAAGTTATTAAAGCATCCATTAAATCTGGTTCATCAAAGAATAAAATTATTAGCAATGTACTACATAAAATAAAAACAGATTCAGAAGATATTAATTTCATTTTTTATTCTCCATTGTTAAAACTCCCCAAGAATCAATCCATTCTTCAAATCTAATTTTCTCATCAGAGTCAAAGTTATATTTAAAAGTATCATCAAAATTAACATTATTAATATTTATGGTTCTTCCATTTCTTAATTTAAAAAATGTTTTTGGACTACTTGTAGTTCCATAATCAGAATTTCTAAGATATGTTAAATCAGTATCAGTGTTTTTTAGTTTTGCTGTTGGTTCGATTTTTTCAACTTCTTGTTTAGAAGCCTTTCTATCTGCTTCATAAACAATAATACCCATAACAAGCAGTATTGCTGATACAATCATTACCTCAATTAATGTCAATTTTCTCCTAATCATTATTTTTACTCCTGTATAAATTTTTGTGTTTCATCTCCAAGTTCTATGTTCTTCTTCTACTGATTCGCATCCACAATCTTCCCTAATGTACCATTTGACACCGTCTGGTATTTCGATAATTCTAAACATACAATGATCATCTGGTTCCGCTATTATTATTGGTTCTACCAATGCAACTAGATCTGGATCATCTCGTTTAATTTCATCATATTTGAATTTGGTGTTTTCTAAATTCCACAGCTTAGTAGTACTACCTGGGAATTTGGGATCTGGTATTAATTTAACTCTTGGACCATAATCCTTAGTAGTAACTGTATATCCTCGATGTTCAAGCCTAGGATCTCCGATTTCTAATCTTATATAGTCAGATCCTGTTTCAATTTTTTCCATATTATAAAAATAACATTCTTTACCTTTTTTAGTTAGAAATGATTTGTATAATTCTGGTGTAAACCTTTGCCATATAAAACTGCATATTACTATTCTTTGCATTGTGCATTCCTTTAAAGGAAGTTAACTTATTAAACCAATCGACTTCACCCGCAATTTTACGGTATACTCTAATGCCGCATCATCTGTAAGTTTGTGGTATACTTTGATGAATGAATCTAACCTAGCAGAATCAATTCCACCAGGAAATCTTTCAAATTGTATGTATCCTTTTTTAATTGATATTACTCTAACTAGAATGGGCTTTTCAAAAGGGTTCTCTATCTCGTAACCCCATAATTCACCAATTTTGGGATCTGAACTTTTAAAAAGTTTATACCACCATTTAAAACTATATGCTAAATATATTATGGCAAATAAAGAAACAATTATCGAACCTATCATATACATACTTTTCTCCTTATAATCTGTTTTTGTAAAACTCTAAAATTGGTACGAGTTGATCATTATATTCTTTTCTTTCGTTTAAGTAATTGATAATATATAAATCATATTTACTGGGCTTGTTTGATTCAAGTTTCAGTACATTTAATAAAGTTGCTTCATAATCATCTACAAGGCATTTACATACATAGAAACCATCTAAACTATTAATATGATAATTTGATTCAATACATTTTTCTATGAAATCATCCAATGATTCAAAATCACAAGAAAGTCGTCCACCAATATCAATATCCCCCATATATTACCCCTTTCTATTTTTATATACTTCCAAGATTTTCCTACCACCAATAATTATATTCAAATTTGCTGATATATATTTGATTATATATAGGTCATGTGTACTAGGCACATTAGATTCGGAATTTAATATTTTTGTTATTGTAATTATATAGTGATGTATAATGTACGCATACATCTCTTCCTCTGTTACAAATTTGCGTAATGTATCACCACGAAACCAAGTAATAAAAGAATCTAATGTTTTAAACCGTTCATTTCTAGTAGGTGAAATTATTGGGATTTTATCTGGCATAGTTATTTCTTTCTGTTCTTGTAAAACTCCAAGATTGATGTATAAACTGAGTTCTTGTTCCATGCAGTGTTGCTATTTAACATTTCATTTATTTGATTAATAATACTCAAATCAAACTTACTCAATTTATTAGTTTCTGACTGCAATGTAGCCAATAATTTATCGGGGAAATAGTATACAATATATCTATATGATTCGTCTGATCTTTCTTCTTTACAAGATTTTTCATAATAATCTATCAACATATCTATTGTTTCAAAAGTAACACACCGAATTGTTTCATTCATAATAACTTTATCTATTATTTTATCTGTCATGATGTGTTACTCCTTTCTGTTCTTATATATCTCTAATATGTCTTTAGTTTCAACCGACAAATAGGGTTCATGCATCAATATATTAATGAACTGTATATCATACTTACTTGGTATATTGGTTTTTTGTTGTAATGAGAACAATAAAAGATCTGGTAAAAACCTGGTAATATGTTCTACCATATCATCTTCTAATGTTTGTCCACCTCTTGGTTTTGTATTTGCATTTACAGTTATAACATATTTTACCATTTCATCAACAGATAAAAATTTAGGGTATACATGACCAGATTTATTAACATGGTATTCTTCCTTTAAACCTTCATTCATTTTAAATCTCTTCTCTTAATAGATCTTTTTGTATTGGCTCTCTTAATAGCTGCTCTTCCTTTTGGAGATTGATGATATCTTTTGATTGCAGATTTACCTTTTTCTGATTCAAAATATTTTTTATTTGCTTCGTATTGTTTTAATCTACCTTCTTCAGTTGATCTATATTTTCTTATTATTTCTTTTCGTTTCTTTTGACCATGCTCAGAGTAATAATATTTCTTGTGATCTTCTCTCTTGCATATTATACATACCCCATATCTAACATCAGAATCTTTGAATCTTACACTAAATTTATTTAATAATTTATATTTTTTACATCTAAAACATCTTTTAGTTTTACTAGACATATTTGCACCTCTATTATATTATTCCCATTTCTTGTTTTGAATAATTTAGAATTTTACTACCTTTCTTATTTTCGTTTATTGTATATTTCTATTATATGTTTATGATCATCAACAATAGATCCTTTATTTACTTCATTGATGATTAGTAGATCGTATTCGATATGTGTATTTGTTTCTTTGTTTAATACACGCAATAAAATATCCGGTATAAACATAACAATATGTTTGATTGCTTGATCTTCCAATTGAATATTAGATTGTAGTCTTATAGTTAAATCGGCACTTTTAAAATAATTTACCATATCGTCTACAGTATTAAAATCAGTATAATGAAACTTTCCCCTACTATCGATTCGATAAGGTTGGTTCATGGTAGGCCTTTCCTATTTTTCGATATCTGTATATATCTAGAATATTTTTATGATTATATTTAACAGATTTATCATGCCATATTGGGGTATGATTTATTTCATTGATAATTAACATATCATACTCACTTGGTATATTTGTAGACTTATTCAATATAGACAACAAATCATCGGATCTATATCTAATGATACTCTGGATTATATTATGTTCCAATTCAACAATATCTCTTGATTTTAAATTAAAAGTTAAACCTATATAATGATCTACAAGGTTATCAACTGTTTTGAAATTCATAAGTCAATCCCTTCTTTATTTTCGATTATTATATATCTCTAAAATATTTTTATGATCACCAACAATAGGTCCTTTATGGATTGATCTAATAATTGATAAATCATATTTGCTTGGTATATTGGATTTTTGCTTTAATGTATGAAATAAAATATCTGTATGAAACATAACAACTTGTCTAATTATATACTCATCTAATACAGCATCAACTCTAGTCAGTATATTCCTATTTGTATTTTTGTAATGATCTATCACTTCATCAACTGTTTTAAAATGCATATTTCAACTCCATAATTTAAATCATAGAAACCAGACTAACTAATGCAGGGAGTAAGTTATATTTTGCCATTGGTGCGAAGTGTTATGTTGCACCTATAACTCTTACATTAGCTAGCCTGGAGTAAAACTTTTCATATTTACTAGGTTTATTTTCTTAATTAATTTCTCATGGTAAGTCCTCCTAAAAATAATGAATCTAAAAATAAAACATTCTATTCAAATATATAATATATAGCTAAATTGTGGTGTTATTTGATAAGTTTAATAACCATATTTGCATATTAACTCTGCCAATTTGCCCCACCTTGGGTCGGTGTCATTGCAGCATGTTTTTATAAATCCAACCCAATTACCTGGATCATTTTCTCCCATATCATCTAGTGCTTCTGATGCTTCTTTAAACTCTTCCCACTTTCCAAAGAAAGGTTCAACTAGTGCTTTTGCAGCAATGTTATAGTTTTTACAGTCATCTTCATCCGGTGTCATTGCTTTGTCCCAATCAAAAGTTCCCATTGCGTCAGATGTAGCTCTACTTAGTGCTTCTGATTGTTGTAATATTATGTCTTCCTTTACCATAACTATCTCCCTCTTTGTTATATTATTGTTCAGTAATAATCGTGTTATGTTAGTAAGATCACTATCTCTGGCGATAAATTAAGAATAGGTTCATATTGTTACCTATCGATATAATTTTATCACCTAGTTCTATTCTTGTACACTTCCAATATTGCAAGAATATTCGATCTGTATTGTAGATAAAGAATATTAGTGCTGCGTTTGCTATAATATGGATCGGTCTTATGAATCTTATTTGCAGTATTAATAATGTCTAAATCATACTTACTATCTACATTCGTATCAGATTTCAATGTTCTTAATAATGTTTCTGATAGTTGATGACAAACATATTCTATTGCAGATAATTCAGAAGGGCTAAATTGATTTATACAACTCACAACCAATTCATCAACTGTTTTGATTTCACCAAATACCATTTTAACTCCTTTCAATGGATGTATAATTTATTATCGTTTTCTATCTTTGTATATTTTTAAGATTTCTTTATAAATAATTGCGTTTGAAGAAATGGTCATATAATTTATCATATAGTTACATCTGTTGATTATTAACAGATCATACTTGCTGGGTCTATTTATTTTGGATTTCAACAAATGCCGTAACTGACCGGGAGATTGCGTTACAACTAATTTCACTACAAGTTCAATACTATAATCGTCTTTTCCTTCATAGTGATTTTCGTCTATAAAATCCTCAATTAGTTCATCAACTGTTTTAATTCTATCCTTCATTGTATTTTCTTTCTGTTCTTGTATACCTCCAATATAGAAGTAAGACAATCTTCACGTTTGGTATAATTATTCATTCGATTCAATGCATTTCTTGTAACATCTATAATCATCAAATCATGCTCGCTTGGTTCATTCGATTTAGATTGCAATATAGCTAATAATCTGGAGGGAAATTCATCTACAATACATTCAATTGAAAATTTAACATCATCCCCACCATCTAGTTCATAATCGACAAGGTTATCAACTGTGTTAATATCATTTAGATATTCATAATCATCATTCATTATAGTACCTTTCTATTCTTGCACACCGATATTATACATTTTGACATAGTTCTCGTATGATCAGAACTAAGACCTTTTCTATCGATCATACCTTTTGCAGAAGTAATGATATACAAATCAAATCTGCTAGGTTCATTTGATTTCGACTGTAATATTTTTAATAACATATCATACAATACAAATATCATAAAATCTATAATATCAAAGATATCAGTTTTGCCATCCAGATAATATTCTACTAGTTCATCAACCGTTTTAAAACTATCTGAATTGCAATTAGGTGCCCATAAAATTCGAGTATCTTTTTTCATTATCACTCCTTTCTGTTCTTGTATACTTCTAAGATAGAAGTTAAGTCTTCCTGATAAGTACTAAATTTTGGTTTAAGTTGAATAATGATACTTTTTGCAATATTGATAATTGTTAAATCATACTTGCTAGATCTATTTGTATCGGACTTTAAAATAGATAATAATCTATTATTCGACTCAGATAAAATATAATTTATTGAATCGTTGATATCAAATACATCATCTGATCCATCTAGATAATATTCTACAAGTTCATCAACAGTTTTAATTTCATCAATGATCAGCATTATGATTCCTTTCTATTCTTGTATATCTCCAATGCAGAAGTAAGATATGGACGATTAATTTTGGTTCTCGAATCTGTAGAAATTAACCATTGATTTATAATTCGAATGATAAACAAATCATACTTACTTGGTACATTTGTTTCTTTTCGTAGTATAGCTAATAATTGTGCAAATAGTTCATCTATAATATGTCCTATTACAAATTCAATTCTGAGTTGAATCCCATTAGTATCGACTATATGAAAATCAATTAGTTCATCCACTGTTTTAATCTTCTCTACTTCCGAATGTTTTATAGATTTGATGAAATTCATTATAGTGCCTTTCTATTTTTGTACAACTCCAAGATATCTTTGAATACAAGAGGTATCCGCATATTATTCCGCCTACTGTTCAGTTCTTTAATAATTAATATATCATACTTACTATGTTTATTATGTTTTGATTTTAATATAGTTAGCAACTCTGTACTGAAATTGGATACAATATATTCTATTGAAAATATAACATCTTGATCAACATCTTCATGAATGAAATGTTCTATTATTTCATCTACAGTCGCAGTGTCTACACTTGTAACTACATAACTCATGTCATCCAGAACTTTCAGATCAAATGTCATTGTATAACCTTTCTATTCTTATATATTTCCAATATATCATGGATGTTTGATGAGGAAGATGTATATAATTTATTTGATATTCTAACTATCATCAGATCATATTTGCTGGGCTTATTTGATTCTAATCTTAATACTGTTAATAATGATTGCGTCATTTTATTACAAATACAATGTAGAGTAGATGAAACTTCTAATACATCATCATAATTAGCACCTAGATAATACTCTACAAACTGATCAACTGTTCTTAATTCAATTGACATAGCGTCTCCTTTCTATTTTTGTATATATCTAATATTGTAATAAGACATATCTGTCGTCGTTGCGTATCTTTGTCATGAAAAGGCTCTTGGTTAATTGTTTTATTGACAGCATTAATAACTATCAAATCATACTTGCATGGTTTATTATCTTTTGATTTCAATATTTTTAACAGTGTTTCATAAAAGTCTAGTACAATAAAATCTATTGATGATTCAGGATGACCATCACTTACAAACCATTCTACAAATTGTTCAACTGTTTTTACATCACTGATTATATCCATTATAAATCCTTTCTCTTCTTGTACTCTATTAACATATTGATACAATTATCTACACGAAAACTATCAATAAATCTAAGAACTGATATATACTTAATTAAATATAAATCATGAACACTTGGCTTATTTGTTTTGGATTGTAATACTTCAAGAACTATAAATGATTCATAATGTAAAAGATGTTCGTATACTGACCTATGGATACATTTACTTTCATCAATCTTTATAGTGTAAAAATCCACCAAGTTATCTATTGTTTCATATGCTGTTTTTGGAAGTATTCCTACCAATGGTGGTAACACATATCTTGGCATATTTGTTAATCCTTTATTTACGATTATTATATATTTCTAAAATCTCTTTTCTAATACTATTTACTGGAAGCGTATGTATGATACGAATAAATGTTAAATCCCACTCACTAGGTTTGTTTGATTTGGATTTTAATATATGTAATAATACTTCTGGGATTTTAACAAGAATATACTTATATGGAAAATTAATATCAGAATCTACATCTACAAAAAAGTAAAACACTAGGTCATCAACCGTCTTAAATCTATCTTTGTTGATCTGAATCATATCTGCAGCATAATTTGGATTTACCATTATATATTTCCTTTCTTATTTGCGATTTCTATATATCTCCAATATATCATCGATACACCTCTTGTGTTGATTATCATGATTCTGCCAGATAAAACTATTTGCCGCATTAATAATCATCAAATCATACTCACTATGTTTGTTATCTTTTGATTTCAAAATTCTTAATAATGTTTCGTACGCATCAGTTAGGATATATTCTACTGTAAACATGCCACCATCAGAATCTATAAAGTAATCAAACAAGTCATCAACCGTTTCAAAGTTATCTAACATTAATTGATATTCATTTTCGTTTATGGTAGCCATTATGATTCCTTTCTATTCTTGTAGAACTCGATTATACCATCAAGAACTGTTAATCCAGTTCGGTCATACGCATATTTATAACCAGCAACCATATCTCTGATATCTTTGCATGCACTAAGTAAAAACAAATCATGAACACTTGGTTTATTAGTTTTTGTTTTTAATACTTTTAGAACTAGCTTTGTGTCATTAGATAACACAGAATGGTATACTGATTCTACTCCTGAAACTCCATTGTGTCTTGAAAGCATTTCATCATATTCCATAATTTTATAGTCCATTAAACCATCAATTGATTTCAATATAGATAATGCCATAGTTAGTTCTTTCTGTTTTTATAAATCTTCAATATCTTATCATCTTCAGTTAACTTAAATGTAGATTTATTGATTAATTGAATTATTAATATGTCCCATTTGCTTGGTACATTTGTTTCTAATTCTAACACTTTTCGCAATAGAGCTGATTGTCTACTAACAAAGTACTCGACCATTTCTTCTTCTGATCTTTTAGGATTAATTTTTCTGTATTCATATATTAATTCATCTATTGTTTTAATTGGATCTGGTTCATTTAAAATATTTATCATATTATTTAACCCTTCTATCACTATATATCTTCAATATCTTATTGATGATTTTCATCCATTCATCAGTTCTATCATGTAGAAAATGTTTTTGGTTTATTGCATTGATTAAATTTAAATCATGTATGCTTTGAGTATTCGATCCTGAAGTCAATGCAATTAAAACTTCCCTTGGTTGGAAACGCATAAGATATTCATATACATTTACTCTCTTTAGATTTATAACATTTTTTGTAAGATAGAATTCCAATAATTCATCAATTGATTTAAATATGTCTGTTTGATCTGGATACACGATTACTCCTTTTAAACAATCATTATAGTATCAATACATTTGGTTATTATTTTCTATTGATACTAAATGATTAAATATAACGTATTTCTTCTTTTTTATTTTCTTTCACTGTATTCATCTATTATAGACTTGATCATATCTGGTACTTGTTCGCAATCACAAAGATTTGGTATAGTATCTTCATCCTGTATTACTCGTATGATATCTAAATCATACTTACTGGGTTTGTTTGTTTTACTTTTCAAGATTGATAAAATTGTTCTGAAATAATCAAGCACAAAATCAACATCTATTATATATTCCTTGCCTTGTTTTCTGGCACAATTTTTTACTAATTCATCTATTGTTTTGTATTTGACGATGTAGCATGTATCTAATAATTTTTCCATAGCATCAAAATAAAACACATAACCATTTTCGCTCATTGTAATTCCTTTCTATCCTTATAAATTTGAATTATCTTTTTAATTTTTTCTTCCCCATTTTTATCCCCAAATGAATCAAATTTATTAGCTTCAGAAATTATATGGAGATCATGTTTACTTGGCTTATTCAATTTAGATTTCAAAGCACGTAAAATGTTTTCAGTTTTATAATTTATAAGATATTCATATACAGACATAAATGTAGTAAGATGAGATGGCATAGTTAAACTATAATAATCCACCAATATATCTATCGTTTGATTATCATCTTCTTTATAATTGGGTATTTCTATTGCCATCTTTACTCCTTTCTGTTCTTGTAAAATTCTAATATACCATTCAGTTGTTTAATATATTTTGGATTTAAAAACTTACTACTGTTTAAAATATCACTTGCATTACTAATTATCTTTAAATCATACTTAGATGGTTTATTATCTTTTGATTTCAAGATTCTTAAGACTCTATCAAATGGTTCAGGTAGAATGTATCTTGCTGTAGATACATCCTTTCCCGTTGATTTGCATTTACCTTCGATTAATTCATCGATTGTTTTATACTTGTCTTTGACCATTATGATTTCTTTCTGTTAACCTCTTTACCCAATAGTTTTAATGATTTTGAATCATCATCTTTATCTTTAATCTCTTCATATAATTCTGTTATAGATTTTACATGAATTGAATTTGGTTTTTGAAGCTCTTTTATCAATAATTTATATATATTATTTTTTATGTTATCATTATCAATATCATCAATTATATCTGGATTATATTTAATCCCAGTTATCAAATATTTGATATCTATTGAATTCAAATATTCTAAACCACCTCCAGAATCTTCTTTGTCTTCTTTTTCATCAGAATCTTCCTCATCTTCTACATCTTCGTCATCATTAGAATTTATAGATAAGTCAATTTTACGTATTATCCATTCAACCATATCTGACATAAGTACTTCATCCTGAAACTCATCTATAACTTTTAATTTATCTATAATACAATTTATAACTTCATCATACCACGAGAAATCACAAACATGTACTTCATTCTCAACATCATCTGCAAAACTTATATAGTCTCTACATAACTCAATAAAACTTTCTTTTAATGACATTTTTCTGTCCTTTCTTAAATGTTTATTTATTTTCTGTTTTTATAGATCTCCAATATCAGTTCATATGGTTCCATTTTTGTTTCTAGATTATCCAACTCCTGCTGACCCTCAGAATTAAAACCATGACCACCATCTTCAAGTTCTTTAAATTCTTTTTTCAAACTTTTTAATTTTGATGTTGATGTTTTTATGATCATCAAATCATACTGACTTGGTTTATTAGTTTGTCTTTCAAGTACAGATAGTAGTACTCTAGGGAAGTCATAAATAAAATTTTTAAAATATCCTTCAGTTTTATTAAGAAACAACTCATCTACTGTTTCAAATTTGACGGTATAATATTGATATATATATTCATCCATTGTTCCATCGGAAAATGGATCTGCATCTACTCGTATCGTACCCATAATTATTCCTTTCTATTTTTATATATTTTTATTATTCGTTTACAGTAATCAGGAATAGTATTAGAATAAAAGGCATCTTCCTTATTCAACGAATTGATATCTTCTATTATTTGTAAATCATGTTCACTTGGAACATTTGTATCCGATTCTAATATTCTTAATATTTTCACAAAATGGTACTTAGCTAAATCATCTATATCATGAGCTTCCACCAATTCATCAATTGTATCAAAGTGTTCTATTTCATCTCTTATTTCATCGGATGTTATATCTGGGTTTGCAAGTATGGGTAGAATTGTGTCGGGAATAAATCTATGAATATCCTCTCCAGTATAATCATCAATTAATTCTTTCAAGTATTTGAATTTTAATTTAAAATCATCAACTGTATTTTGTAATTTCTTTATTAGTTCTTTATCATTTATAGCTGGCATGTTAGTTCTTTCTTGTAATAGTTGTTTTATTTTCTGTTCTTGTAAATATCTAATATTGAGTTATAAGTATCTCGTAAATCCCTGTTCCTGTATCTTTTTGATTCTTTAGATATGATATGTATAATTGTTATGTCATGTTCACTTGGTACATTTGTATCAGATTGTAATACTTCTAAAATTGCAATAGGGAAATCAAATATAATCCAATCAATTGTGCCTTTGTTATCCCAACCACTATCTCTATAATATTTTACAAGATGATCAATTGTTTCAAAGTTAATGTGTGCCATTTGGGTTACTTTCTATTTTTGTATATCTCTAATATCTCATTGACTTCAGATTTCCATCTAGAATATGATGGACCAGATTTAGTGTATTGGTACTTACTAATTTCAATAATGATCATTAGGTCATACTGACTAGGTATATTAGATTTAGATATTAAAATTGATTTGAGTAAAGTACTATCATGAATTACAATTTTTGTAATCACATGTTCAATAGACTTATCATTACTCATTGATTTTGTATACTCTACCAAATCATCTACTGTTTTAAATGAATGGTATATATAAGATTCTTCTATTGTTCCATCATCTTTTGATTTCAATATTTTAGTCATTATATTAATTCTTTCTATTTTTGTATATCTCTATTATTTCATCATAAATTTTTATTGCAGCTTCATCTGAATCCATCGATTTATACTTAACAACTTTATCTCTAATTGAAATACAACTTCTTAGTAAATTTAAATCATGTACACTAGGTACATTTGTTTTAGATTTCAATATAGTCAAGACCAATTTAAATTTAAAGGTTACCAAGTAGTCATATGTATTTTTCTTATAATAGTGTTGAAATATACCTTCGTCTAAAGATTCTATCAACAAATCTATAGTTGCAACTACTTTATGTTCTGGTGTCATTATGGTATCTTTCTATTTTTGTAAAATTGCAATACATCATCAATTAATTCAATATGGCTAGGGCGAAATATATCTTTAATTTTAAGTATTCTACCTATTTGTTGAATCAAAAATATATCATATTTACTAGGTACATTTGTATCAGAATTTAATGTATCTTTAACTTTTTTTAAATCGCATGACACAATGGTTTCAAACAAACTTTGAGTTATAGGAATTAGTAATGATTTATTTTTATTTCTTGCGTAATAAATTGCAGATTTTTCTACCAATTCATCTATTGTTTTAAACATTGGAGTATCCATTTTATTTTCTTTCTTTATAGAACTGAATTATTTCACCTTTGATTTTTTTCCAATGATCCTCTGTTAATGTAGTTCTAATTTTTGGTTGATCCTTACATGCATCAATTAGAAACAAATCATGAACACTCGGTTTATTTGTTCCACATTGCAATGTTGCTAAAACCAACTTTGGCTCAGTAGCTATAAGATACTCATATACCGTTATATTATAGGTATAACTTTTAAGTTCTTCATTGTTAACAAGTTTAGTTTCAAAACTTTCTACTAAATTATCAATCGAAAAACTATAATGAAGTGGGTGCGTCATTAGTTTTGTGATCCTTTCTATTTCTGTAAAATAGTAGTATATCCATAGTAACATAATTCCAATTGTAATAATCCAATGTAGAATTAATAGATTCATCTTTATTAATTTCATTAATTAATAAGAGATCATATTTGCTGGGCTTATTAGTTGGAAGGCGCAATACATCTCTAACTAAAAGTAAATCAGTGTATATAAGATATTCAAATATATTCAAAGATCTAATAGTAGTTTCGTATCTAGTATTTTCTACTAACTCATCTATTGATTTAAATTTGCAATTTGTTGATATACCATTGAATGTCATATGAATATTCCTTTCTTATTTACGATCTCTGTAAATACACATCATCAACAGATGATAATGGTTTGGTCTTTTTAGTTTTGATATTACATCAATTATCGACAGATCCCATTTACTAGGTTTATTATATTCTGATTGAAGTATCCTTAATAACTCAGTCGAATGATGAGATACTATAATATTTAACACTTCTGTGTCCATTATTGATTTGGTTTGATTTTCTATGAAATCATCAACTGTTTGTGAATTTTTAATTCTAGCCATAGTTAATCTTTCCTATTCTTGTATATCTCCAATATAGCATCTGTCAAAGCTTCCCACGAACTAGCACTAGGTGTATTTCTGGATTTATTAATTTCATTGATAATAAATATATCCCACTTGCTGGGTTTATTTGTTTTAGAAATTAAAATATCTCTAATGATATGCATATTCTTATATAAATATGCAATACCATTTGGACTATCCAATCTGTAGCATTCCACATATTCATCTATTGATTTAAAATTATCTGTATCGCTCATACTAATTCTTTCTATCTTTATAGATTTGCAATATATTTATATGATCATTAATAACAGATTTATCAACATAGTGAGTAGTATTGGATATTCTATTAATGATCATCAAGTCAAACCTACTTGGACTATTCGATTCTTTCTGTAATGTAAGTAATAAATCACAAGTTCTATTGCTAACAATATGGTTGATTACTAATGTATATGTTATTTCATTGTCAGACAATCCATATTTCATATTTACAACTTTTAGATACTCTATCATTTCATCAATTGTTTTCCATTTTTCTAATGACATATCATCTCTTTCTGTTTTTGTAAGCATCTAATATATCCGCATATATCTTTAATATTCCCGGGTAATCATCCTTGTTGAAATCAAGATCACAATAATCACAATTACCACAACGGTTATCCCAATCTGCAACATTCTTGCATTTACCAAAAATATCTAAAGCAAATAATTTGCCACCATTTAATTGCGCTGTACAACAATCAATTATATTCAAATCATGAACACTGGGTTTATTATTCTCAGTGGTTAATAATGATAGAATTAAATCTGGTAATGTAAGAATCAAATACTCATATCTAGTTAATGTTGTTGAACTAGGATAATTTTTGTACATCCTTACTAATTTATTAATTGACTTTACATTATTTAATCTATGATATCTTTGTTTTTGTAACTTGAATACTCTAAGTTTATTTTTATAGTATTCTCTGTTTTTTCTTTGATCTGATAAAAATCTATCTGTTTCGGATTTATTAGATCTAATATTGTTTATCTGTTCATCGATCTTTTTATCAAAATCATCATCAATAGGTTTCATTATTTATTCCTCTCTTCTTGTATGCATTCAACAAGTATTTGAACTTTTTTACTATAGGTCCTTCATTTATAATTTTGATAATTAACAGATCATATTTACTAGGTCTGGTAGTTTTCTTATTTAACATATTTAACAAGCTAACATTATAATCAGACAGGATATGACTTATTGCTGATATATCATCATTCTCACTGTCTATACTGATAAAGAAATCAACTAGTTCATCAACTGTATTGAATTGTTTATTTATCACTTTCGCATCAATTGTTTCTTTATTAAAAAACATTATGAGTCCTTTCTAATTATCATATACGATAAAAAATATAATCTTCAATTAAGAAAGATTATGGTAACACGACGCTAGGCATTTCTGCTCAAGGTTGCGCATTACCATCGAATCGAGATAAGTATGTCTCGTTGGACGAATAGTCTTTACCGCATATTTAATTCTCCTTTAATAGATTACATATTCGCACATCCAGTGTGGTCGATCTGCCAACTTACGAAGTGTCTGCCCAGGTTTTAATACTATATCAGGTAGGTTTCCTTCCTGTAACATTCGGTTTTCCCAAACATGGCAATTACTGAATATAACATCCTTATCAGTATTATTTTTTGTCGAGTAATATTCCGATCCAGGTTCTAGAAATATAGGCAAGTCTATATATTTATTTTTCTGTACCACCACTCTACCAATTGTAATTGTTACCATAACTATCTCCAAGTAAATTATTTTTAATGATTGCAGAAATTGCATATCATCATTACTACATAATTTACATAAACCACTCACATGAACACAGTGGTAATAACCAATGTAAGAGCATGCTTCTTTGTGTTTTTACCCATTAGTCCTTATGCCGACTTCTGGAACCTACGCAGGTTCATTAACCAAACTTCTTTAATAATAGAAACCAGATTAGCTAATACAGAACAACGTTATTTACGGGATTACGCATTATTTCCTCATTATTTTATTGCCATATTTTATGCGAATACCTGGCGCCGGTATTTGTAATATAACTCTGTACTAGACTAACCTGGAGTATTATTTCAATTTATTATACTTTCATTAATTCTTTCAGGCCTTCACCAGATTCAAAATATTTCATATTTGATTCTATAATTTCAAAAACCAATTTTAAATTTTTTCCATCCACCTTTTCGTTTTTGATTGTTTCTGATATCTTATTAGCTATTACTTTTGATACTTTTTCTTTGGTAGAACTTGATTTAATCACTAATGCTTCTTCTCTTCGTTTTAAATCCCTTAACCTTTTTACTTCAACATTCATTAAATTTTCCATAACTAACCTTTCAAATAACGGTTTATACAAAAATCATTCTATACAATTATATAATATATAGTTAAAATGGATTGTTTTTTGATTAATTAACTGGTTATGAATCTGACATTATTCTTCTATTTTTGTATATATCTAGTATCAATTCATATGTATTAATTTTCCATAGTACCTTAGGATCTAACGTCCTTAAACTATTTAACTTTGTATTCATAGCTTGAATGATCTCAAGATCATATTTACTTGGTTTATTCATTTCATTTTGTACTGCATTAACTAGGTCATCTAGAGCACATTCAATGATAGTGGGTATGATTTGATTATTAACATGATCATTCACAGTTTTCATAAAATCTACTAATCCGTCTACTGTATCAACTATTCTACTGTACTCTATCAAATCATTAACTATGTCATCTGCTATATAACAATCCTTTCTTTCATCGTATAAAATCAATATATTATACAACATACATATTCTATTTCTACCATAATTAGTTCTCAATATTTCAGATGCCCTAGATATAATCATATCATCATACATACTTGGTTTATTATGACTAGATTTTAATATATTTAATAAATAAAATAATGAATCATCTAAAATGAAATCAATCATCTCTTCATCGTTATATGTTATTCCAGTTGTCACTTCTTTTATATTAGCTATCAATTTATCTACTGTTTCGTAATGAACCATTATTACTCCTTTCTCTTTTTATATATCTCTAGAATCTGTTGAGCTATCAAGTGAGTACCAGAAAATTTAGATGCAGACTGTATAATAGCTATATCATACTTGCTTGGTATATTTGATTCAGATAATAATATATTCAGTAATTCATCTGGATTATTCATAATGGCATCACATACGTCTTCATCAGTATAAGTCGTGCCCATCATTATTCTAAATATTTGTCTAACTTCGTCTACTAGTTGATCTACATTTTTGTATTTAGATGGCATTATGATTCCTTTCTGTTCTTGTATATTGTTAATATATCAGTTAGATCTCTATAACTATTACTATTCAAATTTTTTGGGTATTTGATATCGCTATTAATCCAAGAAATTATGCGGATATCATGTTTGCTGGGTTTATTTGAATCTAATTTTAAAACATTTAATAGATGATTTAGATGATAATATACAATAAATCTACACGAATCTTCCTGTGTATTTAATGCACATCCTGGTCTATAATGTTCCACAAGTTCATCAATTGTTTTAATTTTATTATTCATTATATTTTCTTTCTACTCTTATATACCATGAGTATCTGTTTTGGAATCATTCGATTCGATGTTTGTCTAGATGCTGCTTGTATAATATGTATATCATGTACACTAGGCACAGTTTCATCATACTTTAATATCTCTAACAATATAGGTGCATAATTGTTTAAAATGTAATCATATAAATAAACCACTGGTATGTGTGGAGATAACATTTTTCTAAATGTTTGTCTGGCTTCTTCTACAAGCTCATCTACTGTTTTAGATTCATTTTTCATTGTTACTCCTTTCTATTCTTATATTCATCTAGTACTAGTTTCAGTACAGATGGTTTATCTTTCATTTTATTTATTCGATCTATTATGATTAAGTCGTATGCACTAGGCTTATTTAATTCAGATCTCAATTTGAGTAATAAGTTAGTTGGTAGCATTCTCAACATGTACCCATATTCATCTTCGCCCCATATCATAACTTCTCTGATATTATCAGGACTCTCTAGATGTTGTTTGCAAAAGTTTACCAAATCATCAACTGTCTCTAGGTGACCTATATCCAATTTCATATTAGCCCTTTCTGTTCTTGTATATCTCCAGTATTTTCTTTAGATCCCAATATATTTGAAACTGTTTATATTTATCATCCTGCATAAACTTATTGAGTTGGTAAGATGCATTGAATATGATTCCAAGATCAAATTTGCTAGGTGCATTAGTTTTTAATAGCAATATTTCAATTACGGTTGTTGTACAATCAATCATAAGATATGTATAAATATTTTCTTCTTGACGCCAACCGGTATTTATAATCGAATATACAAATTCATCTATTGAATTGTATTTACTCATTACAGTACCTTTCTGTTTTTATAAATATCCAATATTTGATGGAAATGATGTATTTTATCTGATATGTGCATATGATTTATTGTAGAAATTATTGATAGATCATGTTCACTTGGAACATTAGTATCAGACATCAATATATCTTTTAACGCAAGATAACAATCATACACCATAAAATGTATAAACTTATCACTGTTCAATCCATCATGGAATAATGTATGCTTACAGTGTGCTGCTAATTCGTCAACTGTTTTAAATGCGGATGCCATAACTAAACCTTTCTGGTTTTATAGACCACCAATATATCATATAGATATTTTAGATTTTTATGTCGATTCAAACTTTTTGTATTTATAATATCATTTAAAGTATTAATAATTGTTAAGTCATGACAACTAGGTTTATTTTCTTTTGATTTTAATATTCTTAGCAGTGCTACATAATTTTCATACAGAATATATTCAACCGGAGAAATCCAACTTTTATAATCTTTATGGTGATCTACTAATTCATCAACAGTTCGGTCAGTAGTTCCAGAAAATCTATTACTCATATATCATACCTTTCTGTTTTTGTATATCTCCAATATCTGTTTTAGGTCATCATACAAATCTTGTGTTGGATCAGTTTGATTTATCTTTCTGCTTATTTTAGATATTAAAGTTATATCATACACACTTGGTTTATTTGTATCAGACTTTAATATTTTCAATAACGACATAGAATGATATATTATTAAATGAAGATATGTATCTTGATACATGCCCCTCTTCATTTGTGTTGCACAATAATCTACTAGATCATCAACTGTAACAGGCTTTTCTTCTGCCATAAATTAACCCCTTCTATTATTGTATTCATTCAGAATATATCTAAATCTTTTAACAATAGGTCCTTCATTAATTGTTTTAATAATTAAAAGATCATACTTACTTGGTTTGATATCTTTTCGTTTTAATATCTTTAACAATCTATCATCAAAGGAAGATAATACATAACTTATTGCAGCTTTGGTATTATGGTTACTTTCTATACTGATAAAATAATCTATAAGATCATCTACTGTTTTAAATTTTTGTATTGCTCTATGTATAAGTATAGGCCTGGCCATACGAAAGTTCATCATAGTTCCTTTCTGTTCCTGTATATTTCTAGTACATCATTTGCTGTTTTATGAGATATCTGTCTAGCAGAAAATTGTATAATTTGTATATCATACTCACTTGGTACATTCTTTTTTAGTATGTACATTAGAGTACCTGGATAATGAAGCATGAAATAATTTATTATTGAATTAATTTCCTCATCGTCGAGTAATACATGTTTCTTTATTAGATATTCTTTGTATATGTTTATGAATGAATCTATTGATTCCCAACCTATTATAACTTTCTTTGGTATGTTGCAATCCTTTGATATTTCAGCAAATTCTAGAATTACTTTCCATCCATCAACATTGTCATTATTAACATCCATTGATTAAACCTTTCTATTCTTATATATTTCAAGTATATACTTTGCTTCACTCGTTAAAAATGGCAACTTATTAATTTTCTTTATTATGATTAAGTCATGTGCACTAGGTACGTTTGAATCAGATCTCAATACAAACTTTAATTCTTCTACATAACTATATATAAGTACATTGTATATATCATCACTAAATATTTCATATAGTTCTTTTTCAAGTTTATTACTTCGTGTTTTTCTATTGATGTATAACATTAGATCATCAATTGTGTTTATACCTCTCAAGTGTAACATGGTTAACCCTTTCTGTTTTTATATATTTCAAGTATAACAGGAACATATCCAAACATTAAATTGCTTGGGCTTTGTTTAAAACTATTAGCAGTAGCAATAATTGTTAAATCGAATTTGCTAGGACGGTTATCTTTCGACCGCAATATTTCTATCAGTTTATTAGAATTCATACCAATGATATGATCTATTGCTAATCGATAATCATCTGTATTGCACTGAGGTGACATTATATAAGAATGTACAAGTTCGTCAACTGTTTTAATTTTATAATCAAACTTGGGATTGGTATTTCTTCTCATAACGACTCCTTTCTGTTTTTATATATCTCAAGTATTTGATTCTTTGGTCTATGATTAATTCCAAATTTATGTATATATGTTATAATTGATATATCATGTCCACTTGGTACATTTGTTTTTGATTCTAATATCGATAATAATGTTTCACAGAAATATATTATAGTGTAAGTGTAAACATCCATATCATTATATTTACTTCCTTCCATTGCTGATATTAACTCATCAACTGTTTTGTAAACAACTAATACATTATCATCTGTCATAATTAATTCTTTCTGTTTTTACGCATCAGTTGATTTGATAAAAATCTACTTCATTGATAGGTTTATATATTTTGATATCTTTTTTAAATTTCATATATAACTCTATAATGATTGGTTCTAGAAATTCCCCAACTTCCAAAACTATATAATCTCTAGGTCCTAAATATTTATCATGCGTCATTTCATGTACCGTTGATTCTGAAAGTTTTAATACATTTGTTGGTTTAGATATTAACTTATTTAAAGATTCTATTGGTGGTGCATATATGTTAGTTTCGACATGACTCTGACTTGGTTCATTAGAATTGTATACCCATCCACCAATACCAACTAATGGTCTTTTAGGTTTGCCCAATTTAATCCAAGCCTTTTCCTCTTTTAAAAATAGTGTTTTATTTTTAGGATCATTGACAAATATATGTCTTGTTGAATTATACATCTCTTCTGTAAATACCATTAATGCACTGGTATAGTGACCAGGTTTTACTTTTATGTTTTTCATTTGTGTTCCTTTCTATCTCTATATACTTGAAGTATTGAATAAGATAACTCTATTCTATTTGCATCCTTATCATATTTGAGCTTTTCTGATATCTCCTTAATAAATAACAAATCATATTTACTGGGTATATTATGTTCAACCAGTTCTAATAATTCTTTTGTTGACAGGTTACAATATAACTAATTATCATCAATTCCTTTGTACCTTTAATATCATCACCACTGGCTGTTAAGTTGTGCATTACTTCATCTAATGTTTTATATGTTGTTATTAACATTAACAATCCTTTCTATGTATACAGTGGTTTAAATCTGGCATATGACCTGGTTGATATAATAGATAAGAGTATACAAAATATATCATTCACTATTTTCTATCTCTATATACTGATAATATTGATTTGTATATTTCATTGAGTCTATTGGTGTTAACAGCAGATGACATTTTTATTATACATTTAATAAGATCTATATCATACATACTGGGCTTATTGGTTTCAGATGTTAATATTTCTAATAACTTTTCTGGTGAAACTTGTATAATATAATGACAAACATTATTAGGTGTAATAAGTGATAAATTTGCAGCGAGTAAACTTTCTACATATTCATCTACTGTATCTCTGTAAATGTATGGTGCGGTTTTTATAACCTTAATTTTATCTGTGTTGTTCATTTTTTACTTCCTCTAGATAAATTCTTCTAGTACATTCAATGCATCTAGTTATTAAATCATTGGCGGCTTTTGGTCTATCAATTTTATGAGTTAATTCTGCTTCTGTTAAATGTTCTAAATCTACATTAAAAACTTTTAATGGAGTTTTATGATTCATTCCTCTTCTTGTCATTTCTACAGCTAACTCTTCATGTCTTGATTCAATACTCAAAGGTTCTAATAAGTTATTTTTTAGATAACCTTTGATAGATATCTTCTTTTTAATTGTACCTAAAAACATATGCATTTCTAAGTGCTCACCTAATAAGTGTTTAGCACATAGATACTTTGGGTCTACCATCCATTGTCTCATGTTAATACCTTTCTATCTCTATAGATCGATAATATTTTTTTGCAAATGTTTACTCGTTCATTATCACCATCAGTTTTTATATTAGTTGATATAGCATTAATAATCAGCAGATCATATTTACTTGATGTATTTCTTTCTGATAATCTTGTAAATAATTCTGAAGTATTATGTCTTATAATATGCTCGCATATATTCTTTTCTACAGAATCATGAGGTCCATTTACCATATTATTAAAATTAACTTTTCGTTTTATCCATTCATCAAATGTATACTTCTTTTCATTCATGATTCCTCCTTTCTGTTAAACTTCAACAGGTCAAGTTTTTACGTTTCTCGTAGTTTAAAATATCTTTAATTAGTACGTGTGTTGTGCAAATAAATAGGTCATGATATTTATCTATAACATCATTCCTTGGTTCTAATTTATATGCATACCATTTCATTGTTTCTATAGTCGTCTCATACATTTCAGATACACCAAGAATTGTTATTAACTTTGGATCTATTGGAGTATTAATTTCTGTATGCCCCAAACATTTCATTGACATATCTTCAAGAATGTTTGTTATTTTATAACCCAATACTTCCATTGACATATCTTCAAGGTTTTTAAGCTTTTCAAGATCTTTACTATTAATATCCTTTTTATAATCAGTATTTTTGTAAAGTATAGTTATTAGATTTAATGCTATACTTAGATGGTTAATATAACTAGTTATGTGTTCCGATTGAATTTGGTTCATTATATTTATGTCCACATCTATATATGTTAAAATCTTTTGTATCATATTGAGTGTATTGTCTTGTGCAAGATTTCTATAAATGTTATTATCTTTGTGTGAACTACATGCATCTCTAAAACTACTTAATTGTTTAATAATATGCAACCTATATTGTTTAATTTTTGGTTCATTATCTAAAAGATTAATAATATTTATTAGTAAGATGTTATTAGATGAATCATTAACTTTTTTCAAATTTCCAAGTAAGAATTCCATAAACTCATCTAAACTATAAGTTGTATGTTTTAAGTTGATTATATCTTCTGTAATAAAACGATTGTAACCATCATATTTTTTCAGATAATTCATTACTGGTGATAACTCTTTAATATTAATAGAGTTTTCTTTTATTCTTATAATTACTTCATTACAATAATTCTTCACTTCATCATGACTATATGTTCCACCATACATTCTAACTAGAACGGTCTTGAAGTTTTTTATAAGCATTTTATTATCTTTATATATTCTTGTATCATTCATTATTCAAACCTTTCTATTTTTATATACTGTTAAGATTGATTTGTATATTACCTTTCTCTTTAGATCAACAATATATTCTAAATCATTTGAAATAAATTGAATTATAGTCAAGTCATACTCACTAGGTATATTGTGCTTAACAATTTCTAATAGTTCTGCTGGGTGAAAATTTACAACGTAACTACATTTTATATAATGGTTTGATAAATTTGGTTTATCAGATTTGGAAAGATATTTTATTATTTCATCTACTGTACTAAATTTTGTCATGATTAATTCTTTCTTGATTTATATAATGCTAATATTTTTTCATAACAATCCTGACGATATTCAATCGAATTAATTTGCATATTTTCTGATATGCATTTTATAATAAATAGATCATGTGCACTAGGTATGTTCAATTCAGTTAATTCTAATAGTTCCATAGTATGATTTCTTATAATGTAATTATATAAATCTGGATATGCTGATTCTATACCAACCTGGGTTAATAAACTTCCTATTAACCCATCAACTGATTTATGTATTGAAAACATGGGTGATTCTCCTTTTCTTGTACTCTTCTAATATAGCAACCTCATTACTATTTCTGTCAAAGTTGAATTTCCCAAGTTCTCTACTAACAGCTGTTATAATCATTAGATCATACTTACTTGGTTTATTCTTTTCTGATCTTAATAATCCCAACAATGTAACTGGTAGTTGCTCTACAATCCATTCAACATAAGTAGTACATATGAAACATTCATTTCTTGCTGGTCCAAGTATATAAAACTCTACAAGTTCATCGACTGTTCTTATATCACTTGCACTATGTATTCTCATAACTACTCCTTTCTGTTCTTGAATAAATCTATTATCAATTGATCGTATGCTACATTATTTTCTTTTGTTGTTATGGAATTAATGATCATCAAATCATACTTGCTGGGTATATTATCTCTACGTTTTAATATTCGTTCTAATATAGATAAACAATGTACCGATAAATATCTACAAGCTAGTTGCTCTGAAATATCCTCATCAAAACCAGATTTATAAAGGATAATGTTGGTTACTAGTTCATCGACTGTTTTTGAATGATTGATTTTGGGATTAGTATACTTCAACATATGATATCCTTTCTTATTTTCGTGATCTATAGATTTTCAATATTCTTTTATATCTTTCTCTTTGTCTTTCACTTATATCACTTTCAATTCCTTTTGATATAATATTTATAATAAATACATCATACTTACTATGTGTATTATGCTCAGACATCAATATTTCTAACAACTCATTTGAATTACTTTTTACAACATGATGGCATATAGTAATATCTGTTATAACAACATCACGAACCGGTCTATTGTTTATACGAACTAACTTCTCTATAAACTTATCAACTGTATTTGCAATATCCTCTGACATTATAAGACCTTTCTATTCCTGTATATATCTAATATTTTATTTTTGTAAAACGGCACAAGATTTTTATGTGTAGATGCAACATGGATAACAGTTAAATCATATACACTTGGTATATTCTTTTCTAGAATATATATCAAAGTATCTACCTGATTAAATATTACATACGAACATAAATCTGAATCTGATATATTATGATTAGTGATAGTTCTATCTATCAGCTGTCGTTTGCATTCTTCTAAAAATAAATCCAATACAGTCCATTTTTTGATTGTCAAATCTTTATCCCATTGTTTCATTTGAATTAACCTTTCTAGTCTTATACATTTCTAATATGTATTTCGTTCTCCAGGTACATTTGAATTTGGATATAGCATGTATAATCAATAAATCAAATTTACTTGGTTGATAATTATTGCATATTATATATAGAACTGTACTTGGTTGACATCTAACTACATACTCGCATAATTTAGAGTCTGATGCATTTTTACCTGGTCTACCTTTGACTCGATGATTTTTACATTCATCTATTAACTCATCTAAAGAGTTATATTTCTTGATAAACTCTTCTAAGTAATTTTTAATAGCCGAGATATTCTGGTCATTATTAACATCCATAATATCATACCTTTCTGTATTTATATATTTCTAACATTCTTTTATATCTTTCTACACGAACAGTATCTTCAAACGCATCAGAATGCATTAATACCTTAATAATTTCTGATATAGAATTAATAATTATCAAATCAAATTCACTTGGAACATTTGATTTAGATTGCAATATTGTTAATAGATCCTCTGATTTATATGTTACAATATGATCACAAATATTGACATCAGTCTGAAGTGTATACTCTGGTTTATTCTTTCGTCCAGGAAATGTTGAATCAATTATTTCATCAACAGTATATTTAGGGAATGGATAATCAATCATTGGTAAACCTTTCGTTTGGCATATAACTGCAAGATCTCATCTAATGCATCTGTCCATTTAGATTTATCATTTGTAGGATAAACATCATTAATTGCTCGTATGATTAGTAAATCATGTTCACTTGGAATATTAGTATCAAATGATAATGTTTCTCTAACTGAATATGCTTCAATCTCTACAAGATATTTATATATATTCTTTGATCTTTTACTAGTGATTGTGTTATAGTAGTCCACTAGGTCGTCTATTGTTTTAAAATTACTTGGTCTAAATAATTTATTCATTTTAAGTTCTTTCTTACTTTCGGTTCTTATAAAACTCTAATATTATTTTGCAGTCATTAATAATTTTTTGATCTCTATAAACTCCTTCACCATATAGTAATACACTTAATGTATTAATGATCATAAAATCAAATCTGCTTGGAATATTAGTTTTTAACTTTAAAATCTTTATTACTATATGAGGATAATTTACTACTAAATAATCAATTACTTCTGATTCTGGACTAGTTTTAATAGTTCTGTAATCAGAACCAATTAAAAATAATTCATCTATTGTTTTTGCGTCATCTAAATGCATAGTAATTCTTTCTTATTTTCGATTGTTATATATCTCCAAGATTTTTACATATGAATTCATGGGGCTATTTGACATTCTGTTTGATATACATTTGATTAATATCAAATCAAACCTGCTTGGTATATTAGTGTTTAACTTTAATATTTCTAGTAATGTGTATGATACATTAATTATTACAAAATCACATACAGTATAGTCTGAATAAGAGTTTTTAAATTTTTGAGTTAAATAACTATTTATTAAATCATCTACAGTTTTGAATTTGGTGAAATCTCTTTCTGTTACAATTTTTGATCTAATGTTTGGTGTAGGTTTGGTCATTAGTTTAATCCTTTCTTATTTGCGATTACTATATATCTCCAATATCTCAAGATATGTATCTGCCCAAAATTTATGTTTTTCATGATATCTATCTACCATATGGTTTGGTAATAACGTGGTGATTGTACTGATAAATAATATATCATGTTTGCTTGGTTTGTTATCTATCTTTCTCATTATATTTATAAACTCTTGTATATAAGAAGTTAAAATATGTTTATATATAGAGTAAGCTTTATTTGTAAAATTATATGATGAATAAAATTCCACCATTTCATCAACCGTTCTGAAAGGATATTTATCAATATAATCAGGCATTTTATCTCCAAATCTATTAACTGGCATTATATCTCCTTTCTTATTTTCGATTACGGTAAACCCCCAGTATACGATCAGCTATATCAACCCAATGTCCACTTGATACAAATCTACCATCACCATCTGTTTTATTAATCTCTTTGATCAACATCAGATCATATTTACTTGGTCTATTTGTTTTCAATCTTAATACTGATAAAACCAACTGTGTTTCATAACATATAAGATATTCATACACATTTGATGCAGGAGATGCATCTTTTGATTTATAAGAATGTTTATAATGATTTACTAGAGTATCAATTGAACCAAATTTATTTGATCCAAAATCACTATCTGATTCATCAAAGTCTTTCACTAATTCATTATTCATTTTATACCTTTCTATTCTTATATACATCTAAGATTTTATCTAGTTGATCAGATTTATGTACAGAAATATAAAATCTAGCATTATGTAACTTTTGATTAATTGTATTTATGATTAACAAATCATACTTACTTGGTATATTCAATTTCACTGATTCTAATAATATATCATATTGAAAATCCAATACATACCCACATGACTGATCAATTGTCTCATCTCTGCAAAATATTACAAAATATTCAATTATAACATCAACAGTTTTTAAGTCTGATATTTTAGCTTTAAATTGATCAGCACCGGTTTTATAATTATGTATCATTTGATTTAACCTTTCTATTCTTAAAGAATTTTAATATATCAATAACTGTTTTTGCTCTAACAGCTCTAGCAAAGAATTCTTTAGATCCTGGGTTGGGTAATATTATTAAATCTTCTGCTAATTGTGATATACTTGTAATTATATATAAATCATGTATACTTGATATATTTTCAGTAGACTTTAATACTGATAAAAGTAATTCGGATTCATAATACAGAAGATATTCATATATAGTTAGATGTTTTAATAAAGGTTCATCTGATATAAATTTAATTTGTAGATCTATTAAAACATCTAGTGATTTATATTTTCTCAGTTGACTTGACATATTTTATCTTAGCTCCATATCATTTGATTATTTCCTTTTTACTTTTCGTAGTTTAACTGATAATTCACCAGTACCAGAACTTAGAATTTTATGACCTTCTAAACATTTTAAAAATTTTTTAACATCTTTAAGTCTCTCAGATTCTTTTTGGTTTTCATATGACCAGTGAGTATCTACTGTTATTTCAGCTTCTACTCTATACTTTATTTTCATTTGATGGTTTCTTTCTATCTTTATATATCTGTAGTATTTCCTTAGTTGTTTTAATCCAATATTCAGTTGTAGGATCTATCCACCGTTTCGCTATATCTCCATTAATCTTATTAATTGTGCTAACCAACATTAAATCATGGACACTTGGTAAATTGGTTTTAGATCGAATTATTTTTATAACCTTAAATAATTCATGCAATAGGATATATTCATATATGGTCGATGATTTATTAGCTACCCAATTATCTGAATAATAAACTGAAGTTGAATAATGAAGAATCAATTCATCTAATGTTTGAAATGTATTCATGTTATTTATTACCACCTTCCTATTTGCGATTACTATAGAATTCTATTATATCTTTCATTGCAGCTAACGTACCAACATACACCGATCCTTGATAAATATCCCTTTGTCTATTAATTTCACGAATCAACATTAGATCATGAATACTGGGCTCATTATATTCAGACTTTAATATTGATTGAAGTAAAGATAATTGTTCAGATACAATAAAATTGTAGACGCTTTCTGGCATATATGACTTAATAACTTTTGAATAATTACTCAAATAAAATTCTATAAGTTCATCTACTGTTTTAAATTGATACTTAACTAATTGGTGCATTGGTGTTAACTCCTTATTACTTTTACTTTCTTTGATAATGGTTTTATATATTTCCCAGACATATAGTTTAAGATGAAATGTTTGTTACCTGTAAGTGAACCTTCACGAATAACTTCTGCATCATTTATATTATCTAAAAATCTAATGATCTGAAGGTTATACTTATCTAATAATGGTTCTTTCTTTTTTACCTGTGCCGCAATAAATTTTACTATAAATACTTTGACACCTGCCTCTGGATCATTATCGTTTTTAATTAGTATGTGTTCAATAAATTCCAAGGCATGTGATATATCAAAAATTATAATCATTAACGCGACGATAAAATAATCATAAGTATAATTAGTCGAAGTAAACTTATCAGACATAAATTGTAATAGTATACGTCTTTGATTATTATCAAATATATTATTATCTATTCTTGAGTCTAGTTCACTAAGTAGATCAGTCATATTATAAATGCATTCTGGGTTTCGTTCATCTATATATGAGTGTGTTATATATATATTATTATTTGATTTGTCAATGTGGTATCTCTACATCTACTTAATGATTCTTTTTGTTTCTCTGTCATATTAATATCCTTACTGTAATATACAAGTTATTTTCTGTTACTATATATCTTCAATATTATTCTTATTTTCTTATTAATTTCTTTCCATACTTTCTCTCTAAGTAATGCTTGTGATTGCTGAATAATATATATGTCATACTTGCTAGGTTTATTACTTTCTGACTTCAGTAGTTGTATTAAAAAATCTATATGGTACATTACAATTAAATAACAACATTTCTTTATCTGCTCCAAATCATCAATATGTATATCAAGCATATTTATAACCCATTCATCAATTGTTTTAACATAGTCTGTTGGGTCAGTAATTTTAATTTTCATTATAGTTAAACCTTTCTATTCTTATATAACTCAAGTATTACTTCATATGTTTCATTCAACCTACTAAATTCCATTTCTTTAACTACAGATTGAATTATCATCAAATCAAATATACTTGGCTTATTATGTTCACTCTTTAATATATGTATTAAATCACCGGAACAATAAGATACTACATACTTAACTGTACTAATATCACTTGAGTTATGTACATGCGGACTAACACCTTTTTCATTTGGTAATATTTTTCTGAAGAATTCTACAAGTTCATCAACTGTTTTTAATTCAATTGACATAACTAAACCTTTCTGTACTTGTAGAATTGTAGTATTTCTTCTAGTGTACATTTATCTCTATGTTTGGGTCTATTAATTTTTGATAATCTATATATTGCATATTTAATTATCAATAAGTCATATGTACTCGGCTTGTTAGTTACACACTTTAATAATTTCAGTAATGTTTTTGGATATAGATCAACAATATCATGACAACTTTGCCATACTTTATTTTCCATAGAGTCGGACGTATTCATTATAATCCATTCGCCTACCCACGCATCTACTGTTTTAAATTCAGATAGTATTTCTTCATCTGATATAAAATTATCTGATGTATTCATATCGTTACTCATTGTATATTATTCCTTTCGGTTCTTGTAGAACTCTAGTATTGACTTAAATACTCCTCCACCAACAGGGGAATTAGTACGAAATGAGACAACTTGTATAATATACAAATCGTATTTACTTGGTCCATTTGTTGATAACATTAGAACTTCCAAAATTTCTTTAACACAAGTATGTACAATCCATTCAATAGTAGGATATATATGATTTGCTTGTTTAGGATTAGCTAGATATGTATAAAAATCTATAAGTTGATCTATTGTTTTAAATTTAGTTGGGGAATCTTCTTGCATTATGATTCCTTTCTATCACTATATATCTGTAATGATTGTTTATGTATAGTTTCTGATAAACCAGTTATAGTTGATTTAGCATGATTTATTGAATTAATAATTATCAAATCATATTTGCTTGGTTTATTGAAACCATTTTTTAATACAAGCAATAATTCATATGGATGTTCAGCTACAATACATTGACATACTTCTAGATCACTGTTTCCATTATAAACTGGGGCAATATGAGCTAATAATTCTTGCCTAACAAGATCAACTAATACATCAACTGTACTAGTTGGTTTTACTGCATATACTTCTCTTACCATAATGGATACCTTTCTTTATTTACGATTGCTATAGAATTCTAATATGGAAATCAATATAACAGTCCAACGTTTATTTAGATTTGAACCCATATCTTGTATGACTATACATGTAGCTCGTATAATCAATAAGTCATGTTCGCTTGGCTTATTTGTTTTAGACCTTAATACATTTAGAAAGGTATGCGCATGTTCTTGTATTATAAGTCTGTATACATCAGTACCTACAGTAAACATTTTATAATGAGCAACCATTAAATCTGTTGTTTCAAACTTGTCCATATATTAACTCCTATTTACGTTCACTATATAACTTCAGTATATCTTTAGCTATAATACTCCATTCTTTTCTTTGAAATCCATTATTTAAAATCTTATAATCTCTAGCAATTTCTGAGATTATCCCGATATCATGTACACTTGGTTTATTCTCTTTAGTCATTAACATATTTCTGATTTGAATGTAGTCTTCTAATTCAAGAAAGTTGTATATGGTTATCGGTGGTATCGTTACTCGTTTATGGTAGTCTATCACCCATTCCATTAACTGATCAACTGTTTTAAATTGCTCACGACCTAAACTGTTCATGATATAACCTTTCTAGTTTTGTAAATATTTAATATACTATTAGAAATATCTGATCTATGCTGATCAATAAACCCAGAAGTTGTTATTTGGTTGATAATATGTAAATCATGAACACTTGGTATGTTTGTTTCAGACTTTAATATCGATAGAACTAATGAAGATTCAAAATCTATAAGGTATTGATATATAAATTTATTTGTTGGATCTTTAATTCTAGTGGCAGCATATTCTACTAAACAATCTATGGTTTTAAATTGCGATAGTTGTATATATGTACGAACACTTTGCATACTGGGGTACTTAGCAAATACACCATAGTCATCTGTTTGATCCATAAACTTTATACCTTTCTTTATTTACGTTCACTATATAACTTCAGTATGTCTTTAGCTATCAGATTCCATTCTCTATTACTATTAAGAACACTAGGATAATCAGTATTAATTTCTCTGATTATCCCTAAGTCATATACACTTGGTTTGTTATCTTTAGTCATCAGTATATCTCTAATTTGAAAGAAGTTTTCATGTTCAAGATATTCATATACATTATCAGATGTTGCATGTTTGTTTTCACTTATTACATATATCATCAAATCATCTATTGATTTAAACTTACTTCGAATCGTATTACTCATTGTATAACCTTTCTAGTTTTGTAAATATTTAATATACTATTAGAAATATCTGTTCTATGCTGATCAATAAATCCTATGTTTTTTATTTAGAACAAATAATTAAAGTTAAATATGTTTTAAATTTTCACTAAGGAGGACAAATGAAACAACAAGAGTATTACAGCATACCAGAAGCAGCAGCAGTTATGAATATAGATGTACAATTATTAAGAAAATGGGTCAAAGATAAAACAATTGAATATACTCAAACACCATCAGTAATTTTATTGGAGAAAGAGTATATTGATAATTACAAAACAACCATATTCAAAAAGGTAACACCAGATGGAAAATCAGAAAATATGTAAAACATTTATTGTGAAGTTAGTTCATAAATATGAAGATTTTGATTTTCTATGGGCAGCAAGCAACGAATATGGAGAGTATTATAATAAACAGATTGATACATTGCATTGCCATTTTGAAAAGATGAAACAAGATAAAGAACTTAAAATGATCAGCAAATATGATTTTGAAAAGATGTTTTCGCAAAAATCTCTGAAATATAAACCTAAATTTATTAGACAAAACCATGTTACTGAATCTTGTTGGTCTATCTATAATTCTTTATCTTCATTCTTTTCATTGTTAAAATCTAAAGGTGTTGCTAACTGTCAACCACCAAAGAACCATAAACCAAAACTAAAATTTAATCCACTATTTTTTATAAAATCAAAATCTCAACCAGCTACAGATACTCTTATCATCAAAGATAAACAAACGTTAACACTCAAATATATGAAAAGAAATGTCAAATTCAAATGTCTTTATAATGATAAAAAATTTGATATAAATACTTTAGATCTTTCTACTGATGGTCATAAGCTAGTTTGGTCTAGAAAAGATAAATGTTTTTACTTTCATTTTTGTTTGAATGTTAACCAGAAATCAATGATCAAAACAAACAAATCTATTTATATTGATTTAGGTCAAAAAACTTTAGCTACTGGGTATATTCCTGAATTAAATAAAACTTTAGAAATATCCAGCAAACCATTAACCAATAAGAAGTTAACTGTCAGAATTGATAAATGTCAATCAAAACGAGATAACCACAAACTAACTAAATATTCTCGAAGATGGAAATTTATAAACAAAGCCAAACGAAGATTAGAAACTAAAAGAACCAACCAAAAGAAAACATATTTGCATAAAGCTTCAAGAAAGTTAGTTAATATGTTTGATACTATCATTGTTGGTAAGTTATCTAAAAATCAAATTGATCAATCATTGAAAAGAACAATAGTAACAACAGGAACACCTTTAAAAACAACAATCATAATAAAGAAAATAATTAGATCAAAACAAGCCAATCGTAGAAGAAATCAAGATTGGTCTCTTGCCTTATTCGTCTCAATGCTTAGTTACAAAGCAAAATTCAGTGGCAACCATTTTGATCAAATAGACGAATCATATACCACTCAAGAGTGTTGCTGTTGCAAGAACAGACAACAAATGAAACTGAGTGATAGAACTTATCATTGTAAGTGTGGTCTTGAATTAAATAGAGATGTTAATTCTGCTGTAAACATTTACGATAAGTATACTGGTGGATCTAACCCGGTTAGAAATATAAATTTCTTAAATAGCGTTCATAGTACAAAGTTATTTGTATTATGAACTGCTAAGGTTATTTCATTAATAAATGATTTAACTAGGATCTTTCATTGTTAAACCTTTCTATTACTATATACTTCTAACACTTGTTTTAATCTAACTACAACTAATGGTGATACATGAGGATTTTTCAAATGTCTATTTACAATCCGGATAATTCCTAGATCATGAACACTTGGGTTATTAGTTGGTGATTGTAATATGTATACTAATGTTTGTAAGTAATCATGTACTATATACCATGCCATAATATCTAGAGTTTTATTACCTACTCTCCAGAGGATGTGATCGGCAAGTTCATCAACTGTCTTATGCTTTTCTAGTTCTTCTAATGTTATCATATTAAACCTTTCTATCTTTATAGAATTGCAATATATTATTTATTGTTTTAAATCTGTCAGGATGTTTCAATGCAAGTCTAACATGTTTATCCTTTTTGATTTCATTGATGATCAACAGATCATGTTCGCTTGGTGTATTTGTTTTTGATAATAAAACATCTTTAAATGCAAATAGATAATTAGTTATAATTACATCATATACATTTGTATAATCTCTAGGATTAATATATGTGGCATATTCATTTGAACAATGTTGAACCATATAATCAACGGTATCCCAATCTTGTTTCAGCATAGTTACACCTTTCTATTTTTATACACTTCCAGTATAGCAATGAATTGTTCATTATGGTAAGCAGCAAAATCACCACCTATACTCATTAACCTAGTTATAGATTCAATGATTCGTAAATCATACTTACTAGGTGGATTATCTTTTGATTTCAATAAATTTAATATAGGATTAGTAAAAGCAATTATCAAATCATCTATTATTATTTCATCAGGCAACAATGCTTTATCATCTGCTATAGAACTTTCAACTAACTCATCAATTGTTTTGATTATTGATTTGTCTACATATTTCACATCATATAAACTCATATTCTATCCTTATATAGGTTAAGTATTTTTCGATGCATAAATTTAATCTCATTAGCATGTAATGTATATTCAGGTGAATAATGATTTATTGCATTAATTATCAACAGATCATATACACTAGGTTCATTTGTCTCAGAGATTAATATTTGTATTATTGAATGTGGATAATATTTTATAGCCACTTCACATGCAGATTCATATGATATAATTGGATTATATGTAGTCATGCAGAAAACAACTAACTTATTGATTGATTCGAATCTACTACCCATGATCTCTACTCCTGTATATCTCTAATATTCTTTTCCAAGGATCTGGTATATTTTTAAGATTACAGATGAACTTGTTAATTTCATTTACCAATAATAAATCATATTTACTATTAATATTTGAACCAGACAGTAATACATCTAACAATAGGTTGGGATAATATTCTGCAATTGATGCGATAATTTCTTGTTCTGTTTCATTTAAACCATTAGTTCTGGTAGTTTTAACAGAAACAAATAAATCATCTACTGTTTTACAGTTTGATATATTCATTATAGTACCTTTCTATTCTTATAAAAATCTAATATCTTTTGACAGCTAAATAAATCATCTGAGTCGATAGTGGTTTGCATAAGTTCAGTTGCATATTTAATTATCATCAAATCATGTACACTTGGTACATTTGAATCAAGGTTTAATATTTTCAACAATCTAAGTCGGAAATACTTTAAAATGTATTCGTATGATTTTTCCTCACCAAGTCCACTATAATGTTCCACCAAAGAATCTACTGTTTTAAGATGTTGAATATGATTATCATGATCTGCCATTATCATACCTTTCTGTTATTGTATATTTCCAATATATTCTTGTTGTAATCTACTATTGAGTTCTTATATACAATTGAATTTGGATCTATAGATTTAATGATGTATAAATCATACTTGCTTGGTTCATTAAATTCAGATCTTAATATGTCTAGTATCATATCTGGGTATCTTAATAAACAATATCTACAAAGATCTTCTGAATCTGTTTGTTTAGTGCCAGATCCAAAGTTTTCTTTATTGACAGAATCTATAAACTGATCAATTGTTTTAAACTTCTTTTGTTTTGAATCATATATCATTAGGATTCCTTTCTGTTCTTATATGCATTCAATACTTGTTGTAATAGATATAGATTTTTCTTATTCCCTTTTGGTAATGCTAATTGTTTAGTTACAATTTGAATAATCTTCAGATCATGTACACTTGGTACATTAGTATCAGATTGTAATATTTCTATTATTATATCTAAATGATCATGTACCATATATTCAGGCATAACATACATGTCTTTATTACCTGACCATAAACTAATCCTTTCTGCTAATACATCAATAGTTTCTATTAAACTAAATTCTATATTATTATCCATAACTAAACCTTTCGTTTCTTGTACTCTTCTAATATACGAAGAAGACTATCATTATCAACTAGTCTAGATTGAATACCTTTGATAATATCAATATCATACTGACTTGGTTTATTAAATTTAGATCTTAATATGTCTAAAACAATTGTTGGATAATCATACGTAGCATGAAAACATGTATCTTCATCTGATCTTTCGTAGAGAGCTTTGGATTTAAGGAACTGTATAAATACATCAATTGATTCAAATTTTTTCTTGTATATACCATCGATAATATAACTCATTATGAATCCTTTCTTATTTACGATCTCTATATAATTTCAGTATGTCTTTAGCTATAATGTCCCAATGATTACCACCAATTACATCATCGTTATAATCTCTATTAATTTCTGAGATTATTCCTAGGTCATGTATACTTGGCTTATTCTCTTTAGACTCTAGTAAAACTCTGATTTGTATGTAATCTTCAAATTCAAGAAATTCATATATGTTGTCAACTGCTGTATTGTTGATATCAACAATTAACCATTCCATTAACTGATCAACTGTTTTAAATCTGGATCGATCGAATCTACTCATTATATTTCCTTTCCTATTTACGATCTCTGTATAACTTCAATATGTCCGTAGATAGAATATGCCAATCTGAACCGTCTTCAATTGGTGTATATTGACTATTAATTTCTCTGATTATTCCTATATCATGCTTGCTCGGATTGTTCTCTTTAGACTTCAGTATATCTTTGATTTGAACATAATCTTCAAATTCAATATATACATATGGATTTAAAGGTGTATGGGTTGTATTACTTATTACCCATTCCATTAACTGATCAACTGTTTTAAACTTTGTGCGATCGAATCTACTCATTGTATAACCTTTCTATCTCTATACTCTTGTAGTATGTTTCTAGTTACATCTTTCCATTGAGCATAATCATGAGCGAACTTACTTCTTGGTTTATTATTAATTACTCGTATTAAAAACAAATCATGAACACTTGGTCCATTAGTTTTAGATCTTAATGTTTCTAAAATCATATGAGATTGTTTCCATATCAGGTATTCATATACAGATGTAGATGTATAGTTAGCAACTTGAGGTTCAAAATAGGTTATTAAACCATCTATTGAATCATATGTAAATTGTGCCATGATGATTCCTTTCTATTCTTATAGAACTGAAGTATACTATTAATATTAGATAACCAACCTTTATAGAGGTCAAGCGTATTTATTCTAGATTGATAAACATTTTCAATTTCTCTAATTAACAACAAATCATGAACACTAGGCTTATTTGTTTTGTATTGTAATATTGATAAAACTTCATCACTATCATTTCGTATAATGTAATGATACACGTTTGGGAATAGATAATTAGTTGAAATATATTCTACCAAATCATCTATTGAATTATATGTAATTGTCATGATGATTCCTTTCTATTTATGTATACAACTAAGATTTGTTTAAGTAATTCAGGATTCTCATCTATTCGTATATTAATTGATTTAATTAACAATAGATCCCATTTGCTTGGTGTATGAGGTTCATTCTGTAATAAACGTAATAATTTTTTTGGGTAATAATTAATTATAATGTTACATGCTTGTTGATCTGTTGAAAGTGGATTGTACTTTTTTACTCGATCAACCAAAGCATCTACAGAATCAAATGTGTCTACTGTGGTAGATTTATCCATAATCAATCCTTTCTCTTGAGCTTTAAGATAACATAGTACCTGGTTGATATTTTAGTAATACATATACAAAGTATAACATACATTATTTTCTATCTCTATAAGCTACTAAGATTAAATAATATAAATCATCTTTATGGTATTCTGCATCTGATTTGTCTCTTTTCGTTACCTGATCAATTAATACAACTCTCTTCGTTGCATAATTAATTAGTTCCAGATCATATACACTAGGCTTATTAAATTCAGATTTTAATAAATGTAACAACCTTTCTGGTGACCATTTTATAATATAGCTACAAACATTTTCAGATGCAATAACTGTTGGGTTAATCTTAATCAAATATTCCACAAATTCATCAACTGTTGCTATTACTGTAATTCGGTCCATATTATGAACTGATGCTTTCATTGTTAAACCTTTCTGTTCTTATAGATGGTTAAGATTTGTTTACATACATCTCTATAAGATTCATCTACTATGGTTCTGACTAATCTTGTTGATACATTTTTAATAATCAGTAGGTCATATTTACTAGGAACATTAGTGTTACTTTTTAATATTTCTAAAACATGAAATCCATATTGATAAGTTAAAATAAAATCACAGACATTATCATCTGTAGATCTCCATGGATCAGATGAATCAACTGTATCTAATTGATTTCTGTAATACTCTGCTAATTCATCTATTGATTTGAATTCTGTTATTCTCATTAGCATCCTCCCTGTTACTATATATCTCTAGTATCTCTAGTAACATATATTCCGCTGTCTTTGTTTTTAATATTTTAGATATTTCCGAAATAATCAGCAGGTCATGCACACTAGGAACGTTCGTTTCAGACTTCAATATTCTTAACAATGCATGTCTATTAGTTCTAACAATGTAATTATATACAGTTTTATAATATTCCTTGCTAGATTTGTTTATTAAAAAGCTATCTTCTTCCTCTACAAATTCATCAACAGTTTTAATATGGTCTGTTAGCATTTTAAACCTTCCTATCTCTATAAGCTGCTAAAATTAATTTATGATTGTCTTCATTAATATTATTACCAATATATGTTAAACACTTTGTTACAAGGAGAATGATATTTAGATCATGTACACTTGGCTTATTGGTTTCAGATGTTAATATTCTTAATAATTGACTGGATGAACATTGTACTATATATCCACATACATTTTCATATGTAATAAGTGGTATTTTATAATTTATTACAGCTTCAACTAGGTCATCAACGGTATCTGTATTTTGATTGATCTTAAGTGTATCTTTCATTGTATAACCTTTCTATCTCTGTATATCTCTAGTACTTTTATTAGGTTTGGATACAGAACCCATTTATTAACATATTTATCTATTCTCCTAATAGCAAATAATACATAACGTATAATAAGTAAATCCCATTCACTAGGTATATTTGATGCAAGGTTTAAGGTTTCAATTAATTCATCTGTATCATATCTAACTAATAACCAAATATTATTTTCAATTTTCCCATCACTTGTTTCTCTAGGTGCAGAAACAAGGTCATCTATAGTTCGGTATAATAACTTATGATCTTTCATTGTATAACCTTTCTTTTCTTATATAACTTTATTATTTGTTGTAGTAGATGATACATACCTTTAGGATCTCTTTGATGTACTCTATCTATTATGATTAGGTCATATTCACTTGGAACATTTGTAGTAGATTCTAATATATCTCTTAATTTAACTAAAGATACATCTAGCATTAAATCTATATAATCACTTTGAGTTCCATAATTGCCCAATTCTATCTTGCAATGGTTTACCAAGTCATCAACTGTTTTAAAGTGAGTTGTCATAACTATACCTTTCTGTTCTTATATATCTCTAATACCTTCAGTAGGTTTTGATTTAGATCAACTCGGTCATTAAAATCAAAATCATCCAATCTACCAAGCGCATCTATTGCATTATGCATAATAAGTAAATCATATTCGCTTGGAATATTTGTATCAAGTTCTAATGTTTCAATTAATTCATGTGTGTCGTACCGAACAAGTATCCAAATAGTATTTTCAATCTCCCCATTACTATAATTTCTAGGTGCAGAAACAAGTTCATCTATGGTTCTCATAATAGCTGCAGATTTTCTCATTGGTTAACCCTTTCTATTCTTATATACATCTAAGATTTGTTTGTATAGATCTTTAGATTTATCATTTACATGTTTTAAATTTTTTGATATATTCTCAATGATCAGCAGATCATATTTACTAGGTACATTAGTGTCACTTAGTAATATTTTTAAAGTAGTATGATTCAAACTAAATCTAGTAATATAGTCAACTACACTATCATCAGATGGTTTCCAAGATTGATATGCATTATCTGACCCCAATAGATTTCTATAATGCTCTATCATTTCATCAATTGTTTTGAATGTCATTGTATGCATATTATAACTCCAGTTATTTTCTATCTTTGTATATAGTTAAAATTTGGTTATATTCATCTATATATTTTGGTTTTACTCTTGTTGCTATTTCAATTGAGATATACCTAATAAACATTAAATCGTGTTTACTCGGTAGATTCTCTTTAGATTTTAATAGAAACAATAAATCATTTGGAACCTGTAATGATATGTATTTATATACATCTTCTATCAGTTGTTCCAATGTTGCATTGAAACGTTTAAATGAAGTTAAATATTGATCAAACATTTCATCTACAGTTTTTGGATATATTTCTTTTAATTCTGATGAAATATCTATTACATTCCCATTTGAATCAATTTTCTTTATTATTAACATTGTTATACCTTTCTATCAGTATATATTTTCAGTATTTCTAAATGTGTAGAATTTTTATCAGGGATGTTATTTAGTTCATTAATAATACCAATATCATATGCACTTGGTTTATTAGATTTCTTTTTCAATGTTTCTAGTATTCTGGGTGAATAGTTAAATACAAGATATGGATATAGAAATTCATCATTAGGTATTGTAATTGAAGATAAACAGAACTCTACCAATTTATCAATAGATTTATATTTTAAACCGGTACCAAGAGTAGGTGATAATGCTAGACATTGTTTTAATGTATCACCAAGAAGTTTATCAAAAGGATCTTTAGATTTTGTATGTGCCATCTTATTAATAATTTTAACACGTGGATCTTTAGCCATTGTTGTTACCTTTCATGTAGTAATGTTTATTTTTCTATCTTTATAAGCTGTCAATAATAGTTTATAACAATCTCTAAATTCAGGAGTACAGAAATCAGATGCAGCAACTCTTGTTATACTATTAATGATATATATGTCATGTATACTAGGTTTATTATATTTAGATAATAATATAAGTAATAATTGACTGGTTTTACAATTTACAATATAACTGTAAACATGTGGATGATCATCATAGTAATCGTTGGCTTTGACATATGAATCTACCATATCATCTATTGTATAAAATTTATCATTAACTGATATCATTGTTTAAACCTTTCTATCTCTATAAGCTGTTAATATCATTGTATAACAGTCTCTAAATTCATAAGTATTTATATCAGTTCCTATAATTTTCATTATATGATCAATGATATTAATGTCATGTACACTAGGTTTATTCAAATCAGATTCTAATATATGTAATAGTTGTCGAGGTCTACAATTTAGAATATATGCATACATATGTGTATGACCACGATCGTAGTTGTAATCTTCGATAATTGAATTCACCAGATCATCTACTGTTTCTAATCCATCTATAGTTGGTGACATTGATTACTCCTTTCTATCTCTATAAATTTGTAGTATGATATTAATGTTTTCTCTTCGGTCTTTATCTATATGAAAATTAGATACTGATATTGATTGATCAGGTTTCACTGATAACATTTTATTAATACATTTTATTAAACTCAAATCATGAACACTTGGCAAGTTTAAGTTAGATTGCAATGTAGATAAAATCAAATTTGATCTGTAACATGCAAGATATTCATATGCAGTTACATTGTAACCTCTATTTACAACATATTCAATATAACATTCAACCAAACTATCAATAGAATCAAATGTATCTAATACGGATTTCATATTACTTATCCTTTCTACCTCTGTATATATTTAGTATCTTTTGTAATATATATTTATCATTATTACTTGATGAATCAAATTTTCTATTAATGTTATTTATTATCAACAGATCATACTCACTAGACTTATTCGTATCAGATTCTAATACATCCTTTAGTGTAACTGGATAATCATTCAATAATACCCAAAATAATCTTTCAGTAATTAAATCTGGTGATGCCTTATTACCATAAAGAAATTTTAAATTTGAAGTCTTGCAATAAGCTATTAGTTCATCAACTGTTTTAAACTCCATAACTATACCTTTCTATCTCTGTATAATTCTAAGATCTTTTGTGTATTTTGAATTTTATTTTTCAACCTGTTTAATGCATTGATTATATGTAAATCATGTATACTTGCTTTATTCATATCAGATTCCAGTATACGTACAAGTGTATATGAATAGTAAATTACAATGTGGTCATATACTGACCCAGGTTTTATATCTAAATATTTTGACTTAACTGATTTTATAGCTCTGTTAAATAATAGATCAACTGTTTTAATTTCATCTTCTGGTATTTCATCTTCATATAAAGACTTATCATGTATCGACATAACTATACCTTTCTATCTCTGTATATATTTAGTATCTGTTGAAATGTATTCGTATTCTTACCTGATCTAATCAACTGATTGATTCTATTTATTATTATCAGATCATATTTACTTCGCTTATTAGAATCAGATTCTAATATATCCTTTAGTACAACAGAATAATAACTTAATAATACAGTTAAGTATCTTTCTTCATCTGAAATAGTAATATGTATTCTTTTACAATGATTCACTAGTAGATCAACTGTTCCAAATGCTGATTCCATAAACTATACCTTTCTATCTCTATATATCTCTAATACTTCTGTTAACCTATACTTGTATATATTAGGTTTATCCATTTTTTGTAATTGTATAGAGGCCATACGTATAATCTCCAGATCATACTTGCTAGGTACATTAGACTTAGATTTCAATACATCTACTAATGTAAATATATTATCATAAATTATTCCCCACCACAGACTGAATGATGGATATGTATCTACCTGCAAACACATAGCACTATCTAGGTCATCAGCTGATGGATATGACCTTGCCTGTAAACAGAGAGCATCAATCAATTCATCAATAGTATGTATCATCATTGTTTAAACCTTTCTGTTCTTGTAAAACTTTATATCACACTCTAGTTTGATAAAATTGATTCTTTTTGAGATAGGAAGATTATGATTTTATTAATTAATTTAGTTATTCGAATATCTGATTCAGGTTTTCCTGGTAGATAATATGGTTTTAATGTATTAAGTGTATTAATAATTTCTATTCTATACTTATTGATGTCTGGGTCATTCTTCATTAATTGTTGGTTACAAAGAGTTAGAATATATTCAATATTCTGATCAAACCCATACCCTGAATCATTTCGAGATTTTAAACAGTTTATTATCAATGTCATTAATTGATCAGGATCATAAATCAAAGATCTAATTTCGTTTACATCCTTTATATTTAAAAATCCTGAATTATGTTTTAATAGATAATCTAGTAACTTAGGCAGAAGATATTTATCAAACTTATTTTGTTTTAGTCTTTCTTGTAGTTCTCGCCAGCACCTAGAATCAAAATCATATCTTCTTTCTGCTCTTTCTAAATTTTCCATAACGTATAGTAAAAGTTTTTCATCTGTTAATGTTATATAAATATTGTCTGACATTATTAATCCTTTCTTATTTACGATCTTTGTATATTTCTAATATCTCATTAGTTTCTTGAATCCATGTACTGTTAACTAATATTTTGAAAGTATGTCTGACTTCATGTATTGTTGTAATTAAACTCAAATCATGAACACTTGGTTTATTAGTTTCTAATTTCAAAATTGATAAAATGAAATGCTGGTTATAGCGGATTACATCTGCGTATATATTGGTTGTAGAATATGTATCATATCCTTCATCTCTCCAGATTGAATATTCATGAATGAATTCATCAATTGTTTTACATTTTCTTAGTTTATCTTTTTCAGACATACGATACCTCTTATTTACGATCTCTGTATAACTGTAATATATACAACATTTTACTATAAACTTGTGGATTATTTATATTAGTAGGTATTTCTTTATGTATCTTATTGATAATTGGTATATCGTGCTCGCATGGTTCATTTGATTTTAAAATCAATATAGACATTAATTCAGAAAGACAATGGGCTATTAACCAATTATAAAGCTGCTCATCATCAACAACACCTAGTTTTATATTGTTATTTAATCTTCTTCTGGTATCTCTTACAAATCTATCTACCGTATCAAATGCAGTAGTCATAATTGATTATACCTTTCTGGTTTTATATATCTCTAAAATCTGTTTTAATCTAGTATGAGGAGCTCGTAGTTTAGATATAGAACGTATAATAGATATATCATGATTACTATTAGTTAAATTAGAACTTAATAGTTCTAATAATTTAACTGAATAACTTGTTACAATATAATCATATAATGTACATTCAGATGAATATACAAATAATTTTTTATCGTATGTTTTGAATGTTTGACTTGCAAGAGTTACTAGTTCATCAACGGTTTCAATACCATTAGTTATCAAAAAGTTTTTTCTGTTATTATATATCCATAGTACCTGTTTCAAATAACCGTAATCAATATTCATCTTATTGATTTGATCTATAAGTGGCTTGTCATGTATACTTGGTATATTGGAAACAGACTTTACTGTTTCAAATAGTGTTCGCGAGTGTGAATTTAAAATATAATCATATTCGGTAACACCTGGTGGAATTTCTGTAAAATCTTTAGTTTTGAATCTTTCAACTGTTAGATTATATATATCATCAACTGTTTCAATATGTCCAATCAACATGGATTACTCCTTTCTGGTTTTATAATGTTTTATTATAGATTTGTAATCTTGTTTTTTATACTTTTCGTGTACAGTTGAACTCAAACTTGTACACTCTTTTATTATTGCAATATCATGCACACTTGGTTTATTTATCTTTTGTAATATTAATAGAAATACTGATGACCAACAATACAGAAGAGTATTCAATGTTTTATCATTACCTGGTTTAGTTTTAATATAGCAATCTATAAACTCATCTATTGTATCAAATAATGGGCTGATATTATTATAATATTTTAATATCTTCATCTGTCCGACTGATAAAGAATAGTTTCCTGTAATATCATCTATACAATCTTTTATTATTTTTGTATCGTGTTTACTTGGTACATTCGTACTAGAAGTAACCACTGATGCAATCTTATTAGAATGTACCAAATCTAAAACACTTACACCTAATTTTCTGCTATGTTCTACCATTTCATCTACATTGGTGAATACTGGTTTAATTTTATTGTATGCTTCAAATAATTCTCCTGAATCAGTATCATCTGAAGCAATAGATGCGGCTATTATACTTGCATCATATTTGCTTGGTATGTTTGTTTTCGACTTTAATACTGATGTTAACATCTTTGCATTGTCAGAAACAAGGTCTTTAAACTTTACTGTTTTATCAAGAGTAGGTTTACCAACCGTCAATTTAAATGCATCTACCATATCATCGATTGTATCATACCTATGTTTATAAAGTTTATGTGTTTTTATTATTTCTAATATTGTTGGTGACATACTTCCATGTCTGCATTTTTCTAAGCACATTCCCACAATAGCACTATCATATTTAGATGGTTCAAAAACCTGAGTCATCTCAATCATCTCTGGTTTATTTTCTATAATCCAACGTAAACACTTCACTGACTTAATATACTCGTTATTCATTATGGATTCAATTGTCTCTGGGTTATAATCCGGTTGACATTCATATAAGAATTTATCTTTAACAGTTGACATATGAAATTCTAATATGTTATATAATGACTTAAATGGTTGTTTATTCTTCACCATATTGATTAATCCTTTCTCTATTTACGATTACTGTAAACCTGCAATATTTCATTTAATATATTGATGTCATACATTGTAGGTTCTGATAACTTATAATTCAAATGTTGGATCAATAATAGATCATGTTTACTTGATCTGTTTGAATCCGATTTTAATGTTGTTAAAAGTAACTCTGGTAATTGATACAATATGTAGTCATAAATACTATCATACTTATATTCTGCTACCTTACTATTTTCTCTGATATATACCCATAATGTTCCATCTTCATCAGGAAGTATACCTTTCTCAGAATCTTCAACTAACTCATCAACCGTTTTAAATTTTGACATTTGATTACTCCTTTCTGGTTTTATATATTTCCAGTATTTTTCTATAGTTATCTGATTGACTATCAACAACATATATAGCTTTTAATAAATGATTTACATGATTAATAATTGATATATCATGAACACTTGATCTATTTGTTTCATTTTTCAATGTCCTTAATACAAGATCAGAATAATTAAACACGATATATCTAATCATATTTTCTTTTGGTGTTACCTTGTTAAATCCGTTACAAAGTTGAAACTTATCCACCAACTGATCAATTGATACACAATTAACAACTGTTTTAAAATCAAGGTTTACCATTAGTTATTCCTTTCTGTTTTTATATATCTTTAATATCTGTAATATGATTGATTCAAACTCACTCCCAATATCTGGTGTTTCTTTTGATATAAGTTTAATTAGAAGTAAATCATGTTTACTAGGTCTATTATGTTTAGACTTTAATAACAGTAACAACTTACTTATATGCACGTTTATTATATATGTACATGATTGTATATCTGATATAGGATCTTTAAACTGAGATCTGATATATTGATCAACAAACACATCAATTGTTTTTACCTCTCTTAATCTCATTAACGATCCTTTCTATCTCTATATACCTGTAATAATCTTATCTCTATTAACCCAATACAAACTTGTTGAAGCAGATACAACTTGTATAATAGTTAGATCATATGAACTAGGTATATTCTTTTCTAGTATTTCTAATACAGTTGTAAAATGATTAACTATAACATATTCACAGAATGAATAGTCTGATGCAAATTGATTAACTATGTTTCTTGCTGTTAAAAAATGTTTAACTTCTTTTATAAATGAATCCATATCAGTCTTTGTAATAGGTTTGTTGGTATAGATTGGTGGTTCAGTTCTAAGTGTAACCTCACCATAAATGGAACGATTCATTCGTATCTCCTAGTTATAAGGATATAAAATTGCAAAAGGTATACCTTGATATTCATTGTAAATAAAAAATGCCAGGTACCTATGGAGTTACTAATGGTTGTATACATGAAATGTTATTGTACTTTTCTAGCTGAATATAATCTCATTATCTGATTCGCTGTCCATCTTCTAGATTTTGATTTAGATGCTGCAGTTATAATACCTAAGTCATACTTACTAGGTATGTTATGTTTTAATAACATTATTATAGTTGCTGAGTGGTTGGTTAAAACATATTCACACAATAGATTGTCTGATATATCCTCTGGTACTAATGACATATCAATCAATATTTTCTTCCAGTTATCAATCATATCATCTAAGTTATTCCATGAATCAATAATCTCCTCATTTAACATCATCATTTTCTCTTGATTTTCATTCATTTGATTTAACCTTTCTGCATCTGTATATGGCTAGAATATATTCATAACCAAGAACTTTATGACTAGTTGAAACAATATGTACAATCAACAGATCATATATGCTAGGAACATCCCTTTTCAATACATGTTCTACTATATTTCTATGTACAGATAACAAGTATTTAATTGTATGAGAATCAGCATCAGCATCATCTTTCAGTATTACCTTATTCTTTATTAGCTTTTGTCTGCATACATCTACTAGCATATCCATATCCATTGTAGACCATCTTCTACCTTCTTCCATAGGTAATTCCTTTTCATTAATATAAAACAATAATATTTAGGTATGAGATTAAAGAATCAAGTAAGCAAATACCATATATTATTTATATAAAAATAACATACGATATTTGCTATGTTTTAATGATACTTAATTCAGCAATATTACAAAACATGATTTTTTCATCTGCATATACGGACATGAATTTTACAGCGCTGTTCATAGATTTTATGCTGATGCAATGTAACAAGTAAGAATATATTAATAATATAAATTAAACTTGACATTTTTCTACTATTATATTACCGATCTGTTCTTGAAAATTTCCAATATTTGATTCAAAGCCCAACGAGTATGTTTAGGTTGTTTAATAACAGAAGATATGATAGTTAAATCATGAATACTGGGTTTACTTCTTTTTAATACACACCATAAGGCACATGGATGATAGTGTATAATAAAATCAATAGTTTTATCTATTGTTCCTTCAGTTGTCATACATCCTCTATCCACCAGTTGTTCTTTATATAATTCGAACAAGGTATCTATCGATTCTAAATTCATTACAGCTGCAATTGTTGTATGTAAATATATTGCCGTTGATTCAACTGATACTGATTCGATGAATTCTTCCATATTGGCCATTTGATGTTCCTTTCATTTAATATTGTAATCGTATGTAAACATTAGACTTATATAGATTTAAGTAAAAAATAAATTATAAAAGATGCCTCCACGAATTAGGTGGAGGACTTATGATTACCAATACTCATCATCTTCTGTTATTAGTTTTGGTTGAACTAATATCTTTTTACATTTCAGACTTTGAATTTCTTCTTTCTCAACATCTTCGATTGATTGCTTCCAATTCTTACTTGACCATAAATACACATTAGTACTAATGTTATGCATCTTATTTAACAATAGACATAATGTTCTGAAAAATCTTAGCTTTAACTTGTTCATAACAATACTCCTTATTTCTTTAGAAATTCTAATATTCCGTTTGATTCTAATCTGGTTAATACTCTTGTTAATATTGATATAGATGTTTCCATGAAATCGTTTTCATTACAGACATTCAAAGACTCTTTGACAATAGACTTCAATGTTAATTCCATCACCTTCAATTGAAATTCTTTATATGTAACAATTCCACCATTAGAATTCAATTGTGTAAAACAAGTTTTAAACCGTTCTTCTAATTGTAATAATAGATCTACTTTTTCTGATCCTATTTCTTTTGACACTTCTATTAAAGCTTTAACTTTTTCAAATTGGTCAACTTCTGGATAAACAAATTCGTTTGACATAACAATACTCCTATTGTAAATGGTAACTAAAAATAAAATATTCTATTCAAATATATAATATATAGCTCAAATAGATTGTTATTTGATTATACATCTTGATCAATATTAGTACAGATACAAAGCAGTAAGACATATATAATGATGCAAGAATATCTACACAAAGCAGATGTTACTATAGCTAAAGCAGAATGAATAGTTACAAAGCAGATGATAATGTAGTTAAAGCAGTAAGGTTATTAGTAAAGCAGATTGGATATAAAAGTGGTAGGTTATTATAAGGAAGGTGGAAAATTAAATGAATAGCAGAAAGTATTAGTAGATAAGACCCATATAGCCTGTAACAAAGACATACATTTAAACTGTCTCCATACAAGCCATATGGTATATGGGTAGGTTATGATAGAAGGTAGAGTACATTCATATTTATAACTAGATGATATATATGTAGTTAGATTAAATTATTAATGTATACCAATTTAATCATTATATTGTTAAGTCATTGATATATAACTAGTTAAATATATTTACTTCAAGTGTTTCTTTTTAATGATTTCTATACACTTCTTACATGTTACTAAGTTGGTTTGCTTAACTGTCTTAACTATCCTTGTATAATTAGTATTACATAATGGATAGTTGTTATGTGTTGTAGCATGTACCTTTGACATAAGTGTTTCCTTTTAAGTTAAAGTTAAGTTACTTGTTATAGTCAATTGATTCTCTATTAACATTTGATATTATTCTAGTATTACTTATATAGGTAGTTCATCAGTTTTAAATTCTAGTTGTTTATATTCTATTACCATTGATGTTATTCCATTAGATGATATTAGTTGTTATTACCCATTATTAGTTGTATCATTAGTTACTTGTATTATAGGTATAGACATTAGTGATAGTTATGATAGAGTTAGATATGATAGTTGTTTATCTAGTTGGTATGTTATGTAAGTTAGTTTGAATTATTAATTGTAATCCCATTTTAAATTTAATCCAAGCTATTAAATGTTTATCATCATCTTATTAACCAATAGACATTAGTATTTATATTAAGATGTTATTTATTATTAGCTATATAGACATAGACATTAGTGTTAGTTAAAGAGAAGTGTTAGCCTTGTTAGGTTAAGAGATAGATTTAGTTGTTAAGAATAAAAGTTAGTTGTGTTGTTAGGTTAGAGTTAGTTGTTGTAGATGTTAGTTCGCTGAAAGCGAATGATAATTTAGTTTAATAATGAGTGAAGGTTAGTGAAGATGATGTTAGTGGTGGAATAATAGCAGTGAAAAAAATTTGCAAGGAAACTTTAGGAGAAGATGGTGAAGTAATTTTCCATGGGAAAAGTTTCCGCGGAAACATTCGCTGTGCGTGTCAGAATAACAGAATCAGATGATTCACAGTTATCTCTATCATTTCATCAAACCTTCAAAACTCTTCTAAACTTTCAACCGTAACATCACAAACTCTCTACATCTTCATCATCTTTAACCTCTAAACACTACTTTCTAACCTATAACAGCTGCTTCACAGCCTAAAACAAACAACAACCAACTAATCCTAACACCACAATAATCAACCCAACACTTGATTTTCAATCAACCTCTAACCTAACAACACTATCTCTTACCTACAACCACCTAACCACAAAGCCTACCTACAACCTACCACTCCCTATAATGCCTAACCTTATACCGGCTATGTCTATACCTATTGGTTATAAAGAATTAATAAACATAATACATCAGTTACATAATGTTAATGATAAATTGATAATGATAGATAAAACATTACATAACAACAGGTTAGGTAGAAATAAACAATACAAAAACATTACATAACATCTACAAACACCTCAACAAAAAGATAACAACCATTAATCACACAACAAACAAACTACAGTCATTACAAGGTTCAAACTAATACAAACCTTATAACAACTATAGTCTTTATCTCTATAACCTTTAACCAACCTTAGTAAACATATCAGAGTTTAAATAGCTATGTAAACTATGATTCAAATGAGGAGCAGGGATATAACATGATAGCTTAGCAGACTTACAAACCTCTATCATAGCTATAGTACACATAGTATTTCCATCAATAATAACATAAGAATACTCATCATCTTCTATAATATTAGTCATTATATCATGACAAGCCAATTTACATGAATTGAAGTCAATATTGTTTTGATTCAAATGAATCCATTCTTCAATTCGGTGCTCTGCTGGCTTAACAAAATTAATCCCAGTATTGAATTGATAACGATTAGGTTCATTCAAACCTATCCATAAACCTAGTCCAAGTATCGGAGCTTTCGGTTTACCCAACGTTGTCCATTCTCGTTCTGCTTCAACTAAACATCTATAATCACCATCATCACTTAGTTGTGTATTCGCTACTAATGATTCAATCTCAGTAGGTTTTAAACTTTTTAACATACCTATGAAGTATTCTTTTGTTGCCATGTTTTGATTCCTTTGTTTAAAGATGTTTATTATTTGATTCATCATAACTGTTCTATTTTCAAATTCAAGTTCTTTTCTCTTGTTGGTTTCATTGTAATCATTGATAATGAGATTAACATTCTTTACATTTTTCTTTATCCATTCTATCTTCATTAGCAGTTCTAAATCATAATCAGAAGGTTTACATGTTGATATGTTGTCAAGTATTACCTTCAGACATTGATCTATCTGGAAATCGTTTACAAAGTAAAAAGGTTCATCTATTATATATCTGACTGCATCTTCTAGTGCATGACCTGTTCGTAAATGAATAGGTACATCGATATGAATACCCATAAGTTATGTCCTTTGTTTGAATATTGTTATGATCTTGTTTATAAATGTTTTACACTGTATTATAGAATCATATTGTGTTTCTGATTCGTTTAACCTACATCTCAATCGTTCTAATTGTATAATCAGATCTAGATCAAACTCTGATGGACCTTGATTTGATATTCCATCTAGAATTACTTTTAGATGATGCATTGTCTCTATAGTGTTTATGATGAACTGTTTTTCTCTAATCATATATTTAACTGAATCATCATATCTAACTGATAAAAGATTATTGGGTATATCCTTTTCTGTTATCATATTTTACCTCTTGGTACTAAAGTAATGAATTACCCACTGATTCAATATGATACAAATCAATAGTCCTATTATGAAGTGTTCTGGCGTACAATCTTTTCTTAGAGCACAGAATATAACAACAAACAATGTTATGATTTGTAATACTCCTGCTATTGTATATTTCATCATATGATTGCCTCTTTCTTATCCATCAGAATAGGTAACGGAGCTATATCAAAGTTCCAATTACTTTTATGCCCACATGTATTACAAGTATATCTAACAAGATCGGTATCTGTACAATCAGCTTGATCGTTTAGAATATCTTTACATTTAGGACAATAACATACACATCCACAAGATGCAATAACCTTTTCGAATCTAGTTTTTGTAAACAATTTCTTTAAAAATTTAAACATGACTATGCCTCTTCCTTTAAATGATTCAAACTTCCTTCTTTTAACTGTAAAGCTTCTTCCAACTCACTTAACTTTATCTTTATGTTTTTTTGACTAGTTGCACCGCCCCATGGTTTAGGGCCTACTATTCTGTGATTATTTAGATAGATGCATTTACCTGTAACACCATCACATAATACCAATTCAATAGTTGGGTCTTTACTTTCCTTTGGTGATTGATTATTACCTGCATGTTTAACATTACCTTCCTTCATGATGCTACCTCATTTAGTTTCTGTTGTATTTCCTCATTGCCTATATTCTTTTTTGAATTTGGCCATCGTCTAATAATAGAGTTGTATTGATCTTCTTCTGCATTGAATTCGCATAACATTTTAGTAAATGTTCTGGCTATTTCTTGAACTTCATCACCATTTAAATCTTTGTTGTGTATTTGCCCAAGTTCAGATATAGTTTTCTTTAGTAGCTCACGAGTTTTAACATCTATTATGGTGTGTCTTTTCTTGACTAAGTCATTATATGCTTTCATTGTGTTTTCTTTCCAGGTTCGACTTGTTTTCTTAGTTGTCTAGCTATTCCATAAGCTTTCTCGCCAATTTTATTTAGACTGCCTCTAATTTTATCTTGTTGTTTGTCTAACCATTCTTTTTTAGCATCTTCTGATAACAATTCAATATGAGATTCCACATCCTTTCTATCTTTCTCTGTACCTATTAGAAACGAATCTAGAGCATCAGCAATTGCAATCTTGTTTTTATCGATCCACTTTTCATCAATGCCCTTAGCAGAAAACCATTCATCCCAACCAAACATAATAGGACTGCTTTCACCGTTACCATCAATCGGGGTTGCGCCATATCCACTGTTGATTAATACTACGCAAACTCCTGCGATCTCAATTGATGGTGCATAAAATGTATACGGGTCACTTGGATTTGATAAATCATATAGCTTCATGTTATGTTCCTTTGTATTAAAACTATAATTAAGTAGTAAGTTAGAAAGTGTAACAGTTGATCAAATCCAAGTAGTATCCAAAACCATTCACTGTTATCAGGTTTAAGATTAAACTTGGAACCAATTTTCATCTTTGCATAATCTATATGGTAATGTAAAATAAAATCACCGAAAGACAAATATAAAGACCATACAGATGATGGTATTACGAAATTTACCAATAATAATGTTGTACCACCATGTATTGCTGCATGAGTTATCCCACCAACATGACCATATGTTCCTTTATTCCTGTACATCCAAGGGCATGCTTGCAATGGGAAGTCACAAATGAAATGTTTAACCATAAATAATAACATCAAATTTAAATCGCTCATGATACATCCTGTCTGTTTTTAATTGTTATCTTGATTCAAATAGCCATCTTTGAAAGTCCATGTTTCATCTTCTAAATGTTTAGAGTCTCCAGGTATCTCTTCACCTTGTTCTCTGTACATAGCTCTAGCTTTTCGTTTAGCAGGTGATTCATATGGTTTTGTTTTAACTGTTCTATCACTAAATGGATATTTGACAGTCAATTCTTTTGATGCAAGCTTAACTGTTAACCCAGGTGGCGGAATATTAGAATCAAACTGGTTTTTTAATTTATCCACACATGGTTCGCATATTCTCAAAGATACATCAGTATCACATTCTGCACATTTAGCTACTTTGTTGCAGAAGTTACAGTTTTCATGTTCAACTATACTCATCTGATTACTCCATTTCTTCTGGTGTTATGAATTTCTTTGGATCTAAGTAATGAGTAATGGGATATTCATTGCCATTCTCTGACTTGATCATTAACTTGAATCCATACATTTTATAAATCTTACCAATAGTTGTAAATTTATGAATGCGATTAAATCCTAATACATATCCTTTCGGTATCTTCTTTGGGTCTATTGTCTTCCATTGTATAACTTCTTTTGCTTTTGACTTGCTCATGGTTACTCCTTAAGTTATTCGGATGAACTACTTGAACTACTTGAACTACTGTCTGATGAACTACTATCGGAATATGACCCACTATCATGATTACTTGAATGATCACTGTGATGGCTATGAGAATCATCGTGTCTAGAATGATGATTATTATCAGAATTATCAATTAGGCTTGGAATTACTATAGCAGAAATTAATATTTCATTAGTATGATCATCTTTCTTCTTTTCTTCTTCAGAATTTTTAACTGTTTGAATTGGAGTAGTTCTCTTATACTCGTGTATTTTAGGAACAAACATTCCATCGTCTTTACTGAATAATTTTCTTAACCATTTAAACATTTATGTTTCTCCTTTGATATTTCATCTATCAATATCTTGTATACAATCGGATATTGCTTGTTCGAATCGTTCTTTGCAGACTTCTTTAGCAAGTTCTAATGTCATTTGAGAACTAAATAAATCAGCACTGATAGGGCTTTTCTCTATAACATAACTTGTGAATTCTTTCCATCCATTCCAGGTGATTAGATAATTACCTATAGGAGTAGATCCTATTACGTGATGATGTTTTATGGTTGTGGTAGGTTCTTTAATTACAGACCAGTTAATTGGTAGTATTGTCATTTTATTTCCTCGACTATTATTTTATACATTGGCTTACCATTAACATCTAGTACCTGTATTTTACCACCAGATTTTACCACATTCTCGCAAACAGAAGCGATAGCTTGAACAGTACATTCAGTTTTATTTTTTTGCCACAAGTTATTTTTAACAGTTCCTATATAAATCTTATTTGTTAATGGTGAATTACCTATTGTTAGGCCCATATTTATTTCTCCTTTTTCTTTTTTAATAAAGTTGTTAACAGTTTGGACCATTCTTCTTTACTTGCAAATACTCCACCAATTTCCAATGAATCACCAAAGTCTGATATAGTAATCTTTTCATCACAACAACCACATTTGATAGTATAACTTGGAGGTCTTGTACTTATTTTACTTAGTTTCTTAGCTTTAGAATACCATACTCTCAACTTATGCCCACCAGTCTTATCGTCCATGCATAATTTTTTATTATATTTCATATCAGGTTCTTTCTTAATATTTTATACTTAATAAACTTGCAATCTTTTTTAGTTCATTCTCTTCTTTAAAAACCAAACCTATAAATATAGTTCCGTAATCGAAAGGTTTATTCTGAAGTATACTTTGATTCTTCATCTCTTGTAGTATGTCATGAATCATTTTATTTCTTTCTGCTTCATTCTTTTCTACTATCATTGATAATTCTTTCTTCTTGATTTCGATGTTTCTTATTGGTAACTCGTTTCAATACTTTCTTTATACCATCTCTGCAATAAGTTCGAATAACATAATGAGCAGGATTACCTTTAAACATTTTACCAATCCAACCTTTTGTCTTATTAGTTTTACTCATCTTTAACACCATACCTTTTGGTTGTTCTCTGCTTTTAATAACTCAATTTCTTTATTCTTTTCTGCAATAATTGTATCTAATTTTTTGATGTGGTGGTCATGATGAACTATTACATGATCAAATAAAATCTTTGCAGATCCTTCTGCATTACCTTCAAAACACAATTTACCATCTTTATTAAACAGCTTGCCCATTTCTTTGTTATTATTATCGGTATCATGAAATTGTAATATATATACTGGTTGTGTATTGTGTAACTTAACAGCACCAATATCATTAGGTACTGTTAATGATTGTTTTTCACCTGGAACAACAATATGTTCTTCCATTGCTTTTGATTTTTCAGACATAATAATTCTCCTTATGGGTTATGATTTATGTTAT